>Ga0209374_1000033_pt1 | contig 138290 bp, 129 predicted proteins | sample SaaInlLV_DNA_10m_FD_184683 | JGI IMG/M metagenome (GOLD analysis project Ga0209374, IMG submission 184683) | Marine microbial communities from expanding oxygen minimum zones in the Saanich Inlet - SI075_LV_DNA_10m (SPAdes) (version 2) | ecosystem: Environmental > Aquatic > Marine >... | reverse complement strand
TTTGATATTAAATGAAGGCGTATGGGATAACCAAGTGATTTTAAGTGACACAAATTATTTTTCAAACATGGTAAATACTTCTCAACAAATGAATGAATCTTATGGATACTTGTGGTGGCTCAATGGCAAAGATAGTCTGATACCACCTGGTATAACCTTCCCAATACAGACTTCTTTGGCTTCCAACGCACCAGAAGATTTAATTGCAGGGATGGGTACAAATGGTCAATATCTTGATATTATACCAAGTCAAAATCTAGTAATCATTCGCATGGGTGAAGCTCCCGACAGTGATGATTTACTCCCTATCAATTTCCATAACGAAATGTGGAGTTATCTAAACGATATTTTATTTTAATAGTTCCAAATCCTCCCCAAAATAGTTCGACTTCACTCCTATGGGATCCACGATTAAACCCAGTGCCACTGAGGATTAATATTCAAAAGTAATTGTATATTTAAATTCTATTTTATCAGGAGTAATTGAACATATGAGCTTTTTTTTGTTCAAATTATAAAAACCGGTCCTATATATTTTTTATCTTCGTTGATCAAAAACTACTAATAAAATAATTATGAAACTTATAAAAAAACTATTTGTTATTGTTTTGTTTTTTGTTTTCTCAATGCCAATGATTGCTCAAGATGACAAAGAAAATAGCGTACTAGAAAATGCATTAGATGATTTTAAATTTAGAAGTATTGGCCCGGCATTCATGTCTGGACGAATTGCAGATATAGCCATAGATCCTACCAATGAAAATGTATGGTATGTAGCTGTAGGTTCAGGAGGGCTTTGGAAAACCACAAATTCTGGAACAACCTGGACACCGCTCACCGATAAAGAGTCTTTTTACTCTACAGGATGTGTAACTATAGATCCTCATAACAATCAAAAGATATGGCTAGGTACGGGAGAAAATGTTGGAGGACGGCACGTTGGCATTGGCCATGGTTTGTTTGTTAGTGAAGACGGAGGAAAAACATGGAATCCTTCAGGGTTAAAAAAATCAGAGCATATCTCTAAAGTTATTGTTCACCCAAAAGACCCTAATACCATATGGGTTGCTGTTCAGGGACCCTTATGGAGCCCTGGTGGAGAACGTGGTTTATATAAAAGTACCGATGGTGGTAAAACTTGGAAAAACACACTCAATATTAATGAATGGACTGGGGTTACAGATTTAACCATTGACGCATCAAATCCTGACATTCTTTACGCTGCTTCATGGCAACGTCATAGAAATGTAGCGGCTTATATAGGTGGTGGCCCTGGAACTTCACTATACAAAAGTACCGATGGTGGTAACAATTGGTTTAAAATTGATAATGGTCTACCAAAATCTAGTATGGGTAAAATTGGTTTGGCCATCTCCCCTATGAAACCCAATGTATTATATGCAGCTATTGAGTTAGATCACAGAAAAGGTGAGGTTTACAAATCAACCAATAGTGGTGGCAGCTGGACCAAAATGTCTGAAACTGTTTCTGGAGGAACTGGTCCACACTATTATCAGGAACTTGTTGCTTCTCCTCACCAATTTGATAAAATATTTTTAATGAATGTAAGAGCTTTAGTTTCTGAAGATGGTGGTAAAACCTTTTACACAATGAAAGAACAGAACAAACATTCAGATAACCATGCTCTAGTATTCAAAGCCAAAGATCCAGATTATTTATTATTTGGTAGTGATGGTGGTTTATACGAATCTTTTGATAATACAAACAGTTGGAAATTTGTAAATAACCTACCATTAACTCAGTTTTATAAATTAGCGGTAGATGATGCTGCCCCGTTTTATAATATTTATGGTGGAACTCAAGATAATAATACCCAAGGGGGGCCTTCTAGAACCTTAAAATCTAATGGTATTTCTAACTCAGACTGGTATGTGTTACTTGGAGGTGATGGGCACCAACCCGCCACAGAACCTGGAAACCCAGATATCGTATATGCGCAATGGCAACAAGGTAACTTATATCGTATCGATAAAACTACTGGAGAGGCAACCTATATTAAGCCACAAAACCGTTTAGGTGAAGCTTACGAACGTTACAATTGGGACTCTCCAATTTTAGTCAGTCAACATGATCCCAAACGTCTTTATTTTGGCACTCAAAGGGTATGGCGTTCTGAGAACAGAGGGGACAGCTGGAATCCAGTATCATCTGACCTTACCAAAAATGAAGAACGTTTAAGTTTACCTATTATGGGAAAACAACAAAGTTTTGACAATGCTTGGGATGTTTATGCTATGTCTACCTACAACACCATAACCTCTTTGGCTGAGTCTAAACTAAATGAGAATATATTGTATGCAGGTACCGATGACGGTATATTACAAATGACTAAAGACGGCGGAAATAATTGGACCAAAATGACAGTAAATCAACTTCCAGAAGTTCCAGAATCTGCTTTTGTAAATGACATTAAAGCGGATTTATTTAATGAAAATGTAGCTTATATTGCCCTGGATAACCATAAGTTTGGCGATTATAAACCCTATTTATTAAAAACTACTAATGGGGGTAAAAAATGGACCTCAATAACCAAGGGTATTCCAAACAATACCCTAATTTGGCGTTTGGTTCAGGATCATGTAAATCCTAATTTATTATTTTTAGCTACTGAGTATGGAGTATATATTAGCTTTAATCAAGGTAATCAATGGCATAAGTTTTCAAACGGATTACCGACAATTTCTGTTAGAGATTTAGCCATCCAAAAACGAGAAAACGATTTGGTACTAGCTACTTTTGGACGTAGTTTTTATGTATTAGATGATTACAGTGCGCTAAGAAACCTATCTGAAAGTAATTTAGAACAAGATGGTATTTTATTTCAACCTAGGACAGCACTACAATACGAACAATTAATAGGTGGCACTTCTAGTCAGGGCGCTTCCTTTTTTACATCCAAAAACCCAGAGTATGGCGCATTAATTCGTTATTTTATTAAAGACGATTACCCAAGTAATAAAAACAAAAGAAAAGAACATGAAAATGAACTCAAAGAAGTTAACATTCCTTTTCCTGGTTGGGATGCTCTAGATAATGAAATGATTGAAGCCGGTAACGATGCAATCATCATTATTCGTGATAGTGCCGATAATATAATAGATCAACTCACACAGCCTCTAAAGAAAGGAATGAGCAATATTAATTGGGACTTAAAACAACCCTTTGGAACAACAGTTAATGCCAATTCTAAAGACAAAAATATTAGAACCTGGCGCATAAATGTTAAGGGAGGTAATTATACTGCACAATTATACAAACGTATTGCTGGAAAAACGATACAATTATCAGATCCTGTTGTGTTTAAGGTAAAACGAATTAGAACCAATGTACTCACTAATCCATTAGCTGCTGAAACAGAGGCTTATACTCAAAAAATAATAGCTTTAAGTAAAGAGTTAAGTAAAGCAGAACACCGTTTTGATAAGGCTTCTAAACAACTTGAAAAATTTGAGAAAATACTCAAGTTTACCACCTCAAACCAAGCTGCGCTTACAGAGGAAGTTTATGCCTTACGTGCAGAAATGTATGCTTTAAAGCTTCAGCTTAACGGCAGTACTGCAAAAAACGAAGTAGGTGAAAAAGAACAACTCTCAATTGGTTATAGAATATACTTTGCAGCCAGTGGACTTAATGGTAATTCATATGGGCAGACAAAGCTCCATATGGAAAGTTATGATATGGCCAAAGCCATGTTTGAAGAACTAAAACCCAAACTGGAACAATTTTCTAATGTAAAAGTCCCTGCTTTAGGAAAAAAACTAGAATCAAGCGGTGCACCGGCAGTACTTGATTAAATTCAAAAATACTAAAATCAGAAACCCTCACTTACAATGGGGGTATCTTTTTTATGTATTTTTAAGGATCTTAATAACTCACTAAACAATAATTATCTGTTATAAAAAATTTAGTATTTGAAAATAAACTAGATAATTACTTTTAAGGAAATGGGATATGATCAGCAGATGCAAAATAAAATAGAAAATGCTCAGTTAGATTAAGATGAATTATTTGATTTTAACAAGGAATCCATTATATTTAAAAAAATAAAAAAAATGAAACCAATTATTCTTACACTTTTCACGATTTTTTTCCTAGCTACTTCATCCTGTATAGAAAATGAGAAAAAAGAAACTAAAAAAACGACTCAAGTAAATTTATCTGAAAATAAAGAAATTCGAGTACAGCTTGAGCCAAAAAATAATAGTGGTGCCATCGGAAAATTAAGGTTTAATGAATCCAAAGGAATTGTTAAACTAGAAGCTAAATTCATGAATTTATCACCTGGAATACACGCTATACACCTGCACGAAAAAGCTGACTGCTCCTCACCTGATGGAAAGTCTGCTGGTGGACATTGGAATCCAACTTTTAATAAACATGGAAAGTGGGGAGATGAAAATGGTTACCATAAAGGGGACATCGGTAATTTTGAAGTGGATGAAAATGGAAATGGTAGAGTCACAATGGAAACGAAAGAATGGTGTATTAACTGCGAAGATGAAACAAAGAATATTGTCGGAAAAGCGGTTATTGTGCATCAAGAAGCAGACGATTTTTTTAGCCAACCCTCTGGTGCGGCAGGTTCAAGAATTATTTGTGGAGGTATCGTACAATAAAAAAACCGTATCAAATAGTTTTTTAGTCTAACGTTAAAGCTGGTTCTAAATAAGGAAATGATAGTGAAAAATCTCTATTTCCTTGACCAATAGCATCTGTTGTTAGTTGTGGAGTATCATTACTTCCATCGAATCTGTTACCATTTACTCCTCCAAAAATTAATTTTAACGTGATATCCATCACATCATCTGAAAGAGATCTACCCGTAAAAAATATGTTTTCATCAGCATCTAAATAAGTTGTAGGTGCATTTGGTGCTACTTGTAATGCGTCATACTCAGACAACACCGTCGTAAAAACATTAGCATTCCAATTCAAAATATTGGTTTCATAGTCTAATTCTTCAATTGGAATATCTAGTGAAAGTGCATAAATATCATGATAAGCCTCTAAAGCAATTTCAAATGGTTCTTGAAAAGTACTTCTATTTGATACCGATGAAACATTGTATTCATTTTGAGCTAGATCACTAAATCCAAAAATCATATTAACCGCTGGTCTTCCTGCAATATCCTCCTGTACAAAAGTGCCTTCAAAATTGATCCCGGAACCATCACAAGGAGAGCAAAATTCTCCGCCGCAATCAACCCCTTGCTCATTACCATTTTGAATGCCATCATCACAAGTCTCTTGATAAATTACATTACCATTATCATCATCATCTACACATTGAATGAACAATAATAAATTAAATGCCAACAGAAGTAATAAGCTAAACTTTCTAGTATAAAATATTATGTTTTTCATGACTTATTGTTTTCTTTTTGTTGTAACCCAAACATTGTAGGCCTCTGGTAAGTCGTTTAAATATCCTTGCGATTCTAGTATATGAGTTGGAGCATCTCCTAAAAGTGAATTTGGCACCTCGATTACTATCGCTAAACTATTTAGTTCTTGGAAAAAATCACTAGACTCCTCAGGAGTAAAAAACCCTTCAGGAGCAGCATTTCCAGATTTTATATTTATAAAGCGATTCATGTCAAAATAAAAGGGATCTCTTCGAGGGCCAGCAAAATAACTCATGCCGTTTTCATTGCTAATAAAGGTTTCTGAACTCGTTGATATTTGCACTACATTATGGATGGTAGAGGTCATAATTTGACTTTCTATACCTGTCTGATTAGGTGCTACAGGCCCAAAAAAGTGAATGGAATCTCCACGTCTAATAGCCTGTATAACAAGATCCTCCACAAAATCACCCGTATTGTCAATATTAAATTCAACTAACACATCCTCATCAAAATTAGCATTGTCTGTTATCTCTCCAGGAATTAAATTTCCTTGAATGGTGGCGATAAAAACAGTAGAATCTGTATTTTCACCTTCAAAAGCGTAAAAATCAGCAATATCGGAAGTCGTTCCTTCTATATTAGTTCCATCTAAATGATCTGAAGAAATAAAAGTGATACAGAGAAGTAAAAGAAAAAGGGTTCCAATTACTGCAAATAATTTTGTTTTTTTCATAATTCAAACTTAATTATTTAAATTTACAAATAGTGTTGAATAAATTTAAATTACAAAATTAATAAAATTAGTTCATATGAACCCTTCTGCAAAAGGTTGGATTCCTAAATTTTTGACTATTGTGGACAAACAGCAACATATTGCAAGTTCATGTTCTTCATTAGAATTTTATAAGAAACTCAAAGCTACTGGTTTCTTGTATGGAAATTCATCTGAAGCTATAACAGACAAACCGCTGTCACAGATAAATCTAACTAGTAGCGAATTCACTAAAGTCAATCTATTTCAGAGTTTACTTTTTACTTTTTTTAAAAAGAACCCAAATAAAAATATAAATACTGCGATAGACCATATAATATCATTTTATAAAAAAACCAATCACAATAAAGCTAGTTTTCTTGATAAATTCTCGATCGCTAAAAAACCAACTGATAATCTTGAGCAAATATTAGCTGACAGAATATCAGGCACAAGCTTTTTCAACAAAAAAGATAATTCCATATTTACCAATACACTTTTATTTGTTGATGTTCTTAGCTTTATAAAATTTTTAACCACTACTAATGATTGTGAAATTTACATGGAAAATTTAGAGCGAGATTTAATTAGTCTTTCTTTTTTCGCATTAAAATCTAAATTAGATAAAGACAACTCCGATGAACAAATAATCAGGCAGATTGAAACTTCGTCAGTGTATCTTAATATACAAATCAAGGAAACTACCGCTCTGGGTTTAGAGACCCTACAACTGACAGATTACAGTGATTTAGAGAAAGAATATCTCTTTGACATCAGCTTTTTAGCAATTTGGAATGATAAAAAATTAGATCAATCAGAGCATAATTTTCTTTTACAATTAGCAAATAAGTTACAAGTAAGCACTTCATTAATCAAGGAGAATTTAGAGTACATTACTGTATTTTCTGAGAAATATTCAAAAAAAATAAAATTATTTGAATACCAAAATCCCTTAAATCAAATTTATAAAGAATCGACTACGACAGTTAAGTTGCTGATCGAAAGAAATAAAAAACGATTGTTATTGGAACTCAGTGAAAGCGGAGAATTAGTAAAGTTATTGATTCAATCTACTAAAAAAGAGTTAACTAAAGATGAAAAAAATAAGGTAAAAGATCAATTATTAGATATCTGCAAAACGATACCTTCCTTAACCATATTTTTAATTCCAGGAGGAACACTACTCCTACCTATATTAATAAAATTTATCCCGAGTTTATTACCATCCGCTTTTAATGAAAATAAACTAGACTCTTAATTAGCCCGCTTGAGAATATGATCCCATACTTTACTTATTACCTAAAATATACCTAATTTTGTTATTATCCGTTTTTTAAACTGTACCATAGATGAAACCATTTAAATTAATTTTGTGCTTGCTCTTAATAGTTGTTTTGGGGTCCTGTGCAAGTGATGATGAAAACAGTATTGGTTTGGGTTACAGTGATATTTATAATTTACCTGAAATTCCTTATAATTATAGCAATCCAAACTTTCCGGATACTTTCACACCTTACGTCTTTGGATTTGATAACACTCCGTCCGACAATACCATAACCGATCATGGAGTTACTTTGGGAAGAGTATTGTTTTATGATAAAAAATTATCTGCTGACAATACCATTTCTTGCGCAAGTTGTCACAAACAAGAGTTTGGATTTTCTGATAACACTTCTAAAAGTATTGGTGTTTCTGGAGAACATACTTTTAGAAACTCTATGGGATTTGCAAATGCAGGTTTTTACGCTGCAGAAAATTTCTCGTGGGATCATAAAGCGACTTCTCTTGAAGTTCAAGTTCTACTTCCTTTAAGAGATGAGATAGAAATGGGAATCACTTTAGAGAATTTAGTAGAAAAATTGAGTGATTTAGCTTACTACGAACCTCTTTTTAATAATGCTTTTGGGAGCAAACAAATTACCAGTACCAAAATTTCAAAGGCTTTATCTCAATTTGTAAGATCTATTTATTCTTACAACACAAAGTATGATAGAGGAATTGAGATTACAAATGATATCTTTATTGACTTTCCTAATTTTACTTCAAAAGAAAATCTTGGAAAAGATATTTTTAATGGAAAACTCACTCCTGGAGCCATTGGTACTTGTATTACCTGTCACCTGCCCAATAGCACCCCATTACATTTTGATCAACCCATTCCAGAAAATGCAAATCAAGTTATATTTAGTGGTGCTGAACCAGACAATATTGGTTTAGATATCGATTTAAATGTTGAAGATAACGGTTTAGGGGTTATTTTAAATATCGAATCATTTTACGGTCATTTTAAAACTCCTTCTTTAAGAAATATAGCATTAACAGGGCCTTATATGCATGATGGAAGACTAGAAACATTAGAAGACGTCGTAGAACACTACAGTACAGGTGTGTTAGCACATCCCTATTTGTCAGCACATATGAAGAATGGAGAAGGTGATCCTAGACATTTAAATTTAACACCCGAAGAATCAGAAGCGTTGGTAGCTTTCATGAAAACATTAACGGATTATGAGTTAATTATCGATGAAAAATTTTCGAATCCTTTCGTAAATTAATTGAATTCGTATTAATGCATCTTTTGCTGTAACAAAAAGAAATGAATAGCTACTAACTTTAAAACTAACTTACCGTCATTGGATAAAAAACTCGAACATCGTTTTGTAAAACTGCTTGAGGCGAATCAAAATATCGTGCATAAAATATGTAGGTTGTACACCAACGATAAAGATGCGCATGATGATTTATTTCAAGAAATCACAATTCAATTATGGCGAGCCTTTCCAAAATTCAGAGGAGATTCAAAATTTAGTACCTGGATGTATCGAGTTTCACTTAATACCGCTATTACTCTATATAGAAAATCTAAACGACAAATTGATACTCAAGATTTTGAGTCCTTAAGTTTTAAAATAAAATCTGAGGAATACGATGATACCACCGAACAACAATTAAAATTAATGTATGATGCCGTTAAGAAACTAAATGATATTGATAAAGCTCTGGTGTTTCTATATTTAGAAGACAAATCGTATCGGGAAATATCAGGAACATTAGGTATCTCTGAAGTAAATGCAAGAGTTAAGATGAATAGAGCAAAAGATAAACTACGTAAAATATTAAATCCGTAACTGTATGGATAAGCTAGATAAGTTAAAAGAAAATTGGCAGTCTAAAGAACATGAACTTCCCAAGGTGAGTTTTGACAGGATATACAAAATGCTATTAAAAAAATCATCCTCCATTGTAAAATGGATTTTTGTAATTAGCATTGTTGAGTTATTATTTTGGATAAGTCTTTATTTCATATTGCCCGAGGACAACATTAATATGATGAAAGAACTGGGTTTAGAACGAGTTATGTTTTATTGCGAAATATTCCATTTTTTTATATTTGGTATTTTCATCATCTTATTTTATAAAAATTATAAATCTATACAAGTAACCGATAGCACTAATGTATTAATGCAAAATATTTTGAACACCCGCAAAACAGTTCGGTACTTTGTTTATTATAATGTTGGAATGGCCATAGCTTTTAGTATCGCTATCGATACTTATCTATACAACAATAGCGAAAAATTGTATGAGGTAATGGACTTCGCTAAACAAGGAATTCCAAAAGAAGGGTTTGCTAATATTTTTATAATTTCTCAAATAATTGTTGGATTGATAATTATAGCACTCTTAATATTATTTTATTGGTTTGTCTATGGAATTTTACTCAAAAAATTAAAGGGGAATTACAAAGAGCTTAAAAAGATCAATTCTTAAATTAATATTCCCACTTCCTATTTTTGTTGAACTCTTCTTCTTTAGCAAATTCACTCTCAGGAATTACATTTAATAAGGAAGGATGTTGTTCGATAGCGAACTGTAGCTTTTCAACGATGGTGTCTACCGAATCGTTTTCATAATCAATATCCATGGGGGGCTTAATAATAAAAGATTGCAAGACTCCTCTTTTTTTAATTCGCAATCCTTTTTTATCGAAAGATCTTCTGAAACCATCGATCACAATTGGCACTACTACTGGTTTATTTTTTTTTATAATGTGTGCAGTACCTCTTCGTATTGGACGCCAAGGTTTAGTAGTTCCCTGAGGAAATGTTATTAACCAACCATCATCCAGCGCTTTTGATATATTACTTACATCACTCATTTTTACTTGTCGATTCACTTCTTTTCCCTCAGATCGCCAAGTTCTTTCTATACTTACAGATCCAGCATAAGCCATTATTTTTGGCAATAAGCCTGCCTTCATAGTTTCTTTAGCTGCAACAAAATATATATTTAATTTGGGTTTCCATAAATAACCAACATTTTTGATACTGTCTGTTCTTCCACTTAAACTGGCATTGAAAACATGAAACATCGCCACTACATCTGCAAAATATGTTTGGTGATTGGACACAAAAAGAACATTGGTTTCTGGTAAATCTTTTATAACTTCGCTACCTTCAATTTTCAATTCATTAAAACCATTGAAACGTCCGTGAGACATACCTCCTAAAACTCTAATTATCCAAAGCTTTATAAATAAAATATGACCAAAAGTGTTTTTTTTGAAAAGTCCCATATAAGAGGATAAATTCTTTCATCATTTATTAATTTTTAATAAAATCAAAAAAGACAATAATTTACGAAGATACAAAAATACTGCTCTTACAAGAGCTGTTTTAGCATTTCTCTTACTTCACTTAGCATCATAGCTGTAGCTCCCCAAACTACTTGATTACTTAAGTTAAAAACAGGGACCTCGATGTTTTTAGCGTAGGATGTAGAGAAGTTTTGGAATGATTTAATTGTATCATCCATAAAATTTGAAAGTGGCACCTCTATCAACTCTTCCACTTCATTTTCTTGTAAAATAAAGTTAGGCGTCTCATCAGTATACCCTATAAAAGGTTGCACAAAAAAATTACTTGGTGGAATGTAAACTTCGGTAAGTTTTTTTAAAACCACTACCTTATTTTGCTTGACTCCAATCTCTTCTTCAGTTTCTCTTAGAGCAGTATTTTTTAATGAACCATCCGTAGGTTCAAGTTTTCCTCCTGGAAATCCTATTTGAGCGGAGTGTACGCCATTATATGTTTTTCTTAATATTAATGCCAACATAGTTTGCTGACTCTTTGAAGGATAAAACAAAGCTAAAACGCCTGCTTTTCTTCCAGAGTTTTTCACGTTAGCTATTTCTCTTAATTGCCGAATGCGTTCCTTTGGAGCCATTTTAAAATGAGCAACCGCTCCTGGTAGTTTCATTTTTTTTATTTTTACAATCTGATGTTTAAATTCTTCAAATTCCATTTATGAAAAATATATTTTTGATGATAGCTATACTAGGATTAGTAATTGGATGTGAAGATACTAAAAAGAGAACTACAGAAATCAAAAAAAACAATTTCAAAAAAGAAGAAATTCTCAATTCTTTTAGGAAAAAAGAAGTCCCAAAGCCAAAAATTAAATTAACCCATAAAAATGCAGTTTCTTTTTTAACTGAATTTGGCAAAAAAAACACTGAAAATAATATTCGGATTATAACTCCTTATGGAAACATAGATATTGAACTTTATAACGATACACCTATTCATAGAGCCAACATCATTTATCTGGTAAAACAAAACTATTTTAACAATACGTTTTTACACAGAGTGGTTCCTAATTTTATTATTCAAGCTGGAAGTAGTGATTTAAAGTCTACATTTAAAAAGAGAGCGGATATTGGAAATAATTACAGATTACCTTATGAAAAAGGAAATGGTAGAGTTCATCAGTACGGCTCAATTTCTGGAGCAAAAGAATATCGAAAAAACCCAGATAAAATGACATCGCCCTTTGAATTTTTTATTTATTTGGGTTCAAATTCAAACAATAAACATTTAAATGGAAATTATACCATTTTTGGAAAAGTGACGAAAGGAATGGATATAGTCGAGGTGCTTTCCGAGTTGCCTACTGACGAACAAGATTGGCCTCTAAACAATATTTATATTTCGGTCGAAATCATAGAATAAAAAACGTCCAAATAAAATGGTCTTAAGGAAGACATCTTTGTTAAAAAACACTCCATTCACTATAAGTATTGCTGATATATTTTTTATATTTGATATAAATTATTTATTATGACTATCACGCAATTAAAATATGTTTTAGCAGTATCAGAATACAAAAATTTTACAAGAGCTGCAGAACACGTATTTGTTACTCAACCTACACTTAGTATGCAAATACAAAAATTAGAAGAAGAACTAAATATATTAATTTTTGACAGAAGTAAAAAACCTATAGAATTAACTAATGTTGGTAAAAAAATTGTAAGCCAAGCTAGAAATATTGTTAACGAATCAGAACGAATGCAGGATGTTGTTGATCAAGAAAAAGGCTTTATAGGAGGAGAATTTAGGCTTGGAATAATCCCTACGATTATGCCCACACTATTGCCAATGTTCTTAAAGAATTTTACCAGTAAATACCCAAAGGTTATCTTAAAAATTGAAGAACTAACCACTACTGAAATCATTTCAAAATTAAAAGAAAATCATTTGGATGCTGCGATTGCCGCTACTCCCCTTTTGCAGGAAAAAATAAAAGAACGGGTTTTATATTTTGAACCTTTCGTTGGTTATGTACCCAAAAGCCACCGATTAAATTTTAAAAAGAAACTGGACAGAACAGATTTAGATATTAGTGATATACTATTACTAGAAGATGGTCATTGTTTTAGAGATAATGTAGCCAATCTTTGCAAAAATTTAAAAAACAACCATCTTAAAGATTCATTTCAGTTAGAAAGTGGAAGCTTTGAAACACTTATCAAATTATCGAATGAAGGTTTTGGGATGACCTTGCTACCCTACTTAAATACATTAGACATTTCTGAGAAAGAACAAAAAGAATATTTAAGGTACTTTAACGAACCTTCACCGGCTAGAGAAGTAAGTCTTCTTTATAAAAAAAGTGAATTAAAAATGCAAATCATAAATGCGCTTTATGACAGTATATCAGGGGTCATCAGAGGAGCGATTGCATTTCAAAACATCAAAGTGATTAGTCCTCTTAAATAAATATTATAAAATATAAAAATCCCTCCAAGGAGGGATTTTTGTTATAATTTTAAATAAATTAAACATTGATTCAATTGCGGTTTCTTTTCTATAAGAACGGTTAACCATATTTTTAACTCAACGATTTCGTGAGGAAGTAAACGTGTTAACGCTTTTTTTAACTCGATACAGAAAAGATTTACATCAAAACTTACTTTACTTAGTACAGATTTGGTGTAATCATACATTGCTCTTGCCATTTTTAGAGTATTGGATTAAGTATTTTTCTATTATAGGCTTGCTTTTTAAGTTCTTTTAAAGATACCAATTTTTATTCAAATAATACCTCTTGTTATTAAATAATTGGCTCCTAATTCGAAGAAATCGTTTTATAAAAAATGATGGAATTTGTTAATAATCAATGAGACTTCACTTTCAAGGTCCATTCAAATTCAAAAACAGATACTAAAGTACCATCTTCATTAACACCCTCCGACTTCATCCAGCATGTTTTCCCTTCTCCACTTAAAACAGCATCTTTGATGGTTTGCTCGATCAATTTTCCATCATTACAAGTAAAAGTAATTTTTCCAGTAGCTTTTTTATAAAAAGTAGCTTTGTTATTGGCTACTAACATAGATATCTTTTTATTAGAATCTTTAATACATCGCATCACCATCGCTCCTGTACTTAATTCGGCAGCCATCCCCTGTACAGCCCAAAATATGGATTTAAAAGGGTTTTGAGTAACCCAACGATGCCTAACAGCTACAGAACAGCTATGGAAATCAATAGATTTTACTCGAACACCTAACCAAAATACAGCAGGTAGTTTTAAAAAAGTAAAAAAGGTGATTTTATTTATAGACAACGACATATAAATTATTTTTAACAAATATATTTAAAATAAAAATCTCCATAATAATATACACCAAGATTTATTAATATTATTTATAGTATTGATTAACAGCGTGTTATTTTATTTTAAATGTTAAAAAAACGTTAACACAAGTACTATGCGTAACAAAGTACCTTTTTTTAGACATATATTTGTATAGGATTTTAATTTTTAATAATTCTTATTCATCATATTTAGAAAAAATAATTAATAGTTTATAAAATTAACCCAAAAATGAGCACCTTACTTAGTCTAATTCTGTCGATCGTATTTAATATTCTGTCCAGTGGAATAAATGATAGTACCCCCTCAAAAATTTCATTTAATCATTCTCTAAAAGTACACAAGAATCAAAAATATAAAGTAAAAGACCTTAAATCTTGTTTTATAATTACTGAAGAAGAATTATCGCAACACTTAGAAAGAATCTACTAAAAATAGTCAAATGAAAATTGAAAATACAAAAGCACAAATGCGAAAGGGTGTTTTGGAGTATTGTATCTTATCGATACTAAAAGATGGAGAAGCCTATACCTCAGATATTCTTGAAACATTGAAAAATGCAAAAATGCTTGTAGTGGAGGGTACTGTTTATCCTTTGCTAACACGTCTAAAAAATAGTGGTCTTTTAGCATACCGCTGGGAAGAATCGACCAGTGGGCCCCCTCGAAAATATTATTCACTTACAGAAACAGGAAAACTATTTTTAAATGAATTAAATACAACCTGGAGTGATTTACAAACGGCTGTAAAAAAAGTAACTAGAGAAAAAACAAAGAAATGAATAAAACAATAAACATAAATTTAGCAGGAATATTTTTTCATATTGACGAAGATGCCTTTGCAAAACTTACCAACTATCTCAATGCCATACGGAATTCTTTTTCAGACCCAGATGGACAGGATGAGATCATAAAAGATATTGAAGTACGAATTTCTGAACTTTTCTCTGAAAAAATACATCGTGCTTCCCAAGTAATTACTCTAAAAGAATTGGACGAAGTAATTTCGGTAATGGGGCAACCCGAAGATTATAAAGTAGACGAAGAAATATTTAACGATTCTGCTCCCAACGAAAAAAAACAAACTAAGCGTCCATCATCCCACAAACAAGTGTTTAGAGATACTGATGATAAATTTATAGCTGGTGTTTCCTCTGGTTTAGGACATTATTTTGGAATAGACGCTATATGGATTCGTTTAGTTTGGGTAGCATTGGTATTTTTAGGGTTTGGAGCACCGATATTGATATACATTCTCCTTATGATTTTAATTCCTGAAGCCACTACGACTTCCGAAAAATTAAAAATGAAAAGAGAACCTGTTAATATTTCTAACATCGAAAAAAAAATTAAAGAAGAACTCAAAAATGCAGGTGAAAAAATAAGCTGGGATGAAAACCAATGGAAAAATAACGCAAAAGAAGGCGTTTCAGGTTTTTTTAATACCGTAAAAAAAATTATAAAACTGAAAATATTTTTGTTAAAAAAAATGGGAAAAGGGCTTTTTAATGTATTTGGTAAATTGTTTGGAATATCACTAATAATACTGTCTTTTTCAACTATTATATCACTAATAATTGGTTTATTTACGACAGGGATAACCTTTGGTTTTTTGTGGGATGGTAATGATATATTTGATTACTCATCGATTGTTTTAGTAGATTTCTTTCCTTTTTGGCTTATCGTACTATTGGTATTTTTAATTGTTGGTATTCCAGCTTTTGCACTCTTTATTTTAGGGTTAAAATTAATCATAACTAATTTGAAGTCGATAGGTATGAGAGCAAAAATTATTTTAATAGTCCTTTGGATATTTTCAATTGTTGGCTTGGGTATTTTAGGAATAAAACAAGCAACTGAACAAGCATACGATGGTGACTTTATTACTGAAAAAATGATTCCTATTAGGAAAAATGACACCTTAAAACTAAAGATGCTTAGTAATAATCGTTATGAATACAATGAATCTAGAAGTGGTAACTTTCATTTAAAATCTGATGAAGATGGAAATAAAATCATTTATTCAAGTAATATTAGACTGATTGTCCGATCCACTAACAATGCTACAGCAAAAGTATTCATAAATAGTAAAGCTGATGGTAACTCTTTTGATAATGCAAAAGAAAGAGCAAAAGCAATCGATTATCATTACACTTTCAATAACAATAAATTAACTTTAGATAGTTATTTCACCACTAATATTAGTAATAAATACAGAGATCAACTAGTGGAAGTAATTGTATATTTACCAATTGGATCTATTTTATATGCAGATAAAAACACTTTTTCGTATCATAGAAATAATTCAAATTATAAAGATATTTTAAAGAATGGAGATGAAGAAAACTATTTATTAATCAATAGTTTAAAAACTGATTGTTTGGATTGTGAAGACCCGTCCATAAAAGCAAAATCATTGATTCCAGTTACTCCTAGCACTCCAAAAATCAATTTACAAATGAAAAGTAACGATTCAAACCAATGGGTAGAAGAGGTAAACGATCAATTTAAAAATTTAAATACTACAAATAATTAATATAGTTTTAAAATGAAATCAATTAAAATTCTACTATTTCTCCTATTAGGACTCTCCTTAAATTCTTGTTTTTTTGCTATTAATTTTGGAGATGAAGACGGAAATGGAAACCTGAAGAATGAAGAAAGATATGTAAATCAAAACTTCGATAAAATTATCGGTTCGGGTGGACTAGAAATTTATCTAACTGAAGGTTCTGAAAATAAAATAATTGTTGAAGCTGACGAGAATCTATTAGAAATCATTGAAACTACAATTTCTAACGGTATATTAACCATCCAAACAAAGAAAAACATAATTAGTTCAGAAGCAAAGAGAGTGCTAATTACATTTAAAAATTTATCTGTAGTTAAAGCAAATAGTGGGACAACTATTACAGGAAAATCAATTATTAGAAATAAAATACTAACCCTTGAAGGTAGTAGTGGAGCAACTATAGATATGGAAGTTTTTGCAAAAGAATTATTTACAAAAACTAGTAGTGGTGCAAACATCAATATTAATGGAAAAGCTACAATGCTATATGCAAAAACGTCAAGTGGCAGCGAATTAAACGCAAAGGATTTAAACACTATAAATAGTAATATAAAGGCCCACAGTGGATCAAAAATTATGATAACTACTCAAAATAAACTTGAAGCCACTGTGACAAGTGGAGGAAATATTCAATATTACGGAAACCCAAATGCTGTCATTAAGGATGCTGATTCCTCTGGAAGTATAAAAAAAATATAACTCTTTTTCGTCTAAATGGAAAAAATAAAAATAGTTATTATAGACAATTACGATTCGTTTACCTTCAATTTAGTTCATATCCTAGAGGCCTTAGATGTAACTGTTACAGTTATAAGAAATGATCAATTTCAAATATTAGATCTTGAAGTGTATGACAAAATAATGATTTCACCGGGTCCAGGAATACCATCTGAAGCTGGGTTTACAAAAAAGGTTATTCAGACATATTATAAAAAAAAACCTATTCTAGGGATTTGTATGGGTCATCAAGCAATTGCGGAATGTTTTGGAGGTGAATTAGAAAATTTGAAAAAAGTTTTTCATGGCGTTGAAACACCAATATTTATAAAAAAGGATTATTTATTTAAAGATTGTCCCAAAGTTTTTAAAGTGGGTAGATATCACAGTTGGGCAGTATCAAAAACATTGCCTGAAAATCTGGAGTCAATAGCCGTAGATGAAAATAAAATTAATATGGCATTACGACATAAAAATTATGACGTCAGAGGATTGCAATTTCATCCGGAAAGTATTTTAACTCCACTAGGGGTTCAGATTATTAAAAATTGGGTAAATCATTAGCGAAAAATTAAGCTATGAATTATTTAAAATATTCTAATTTTAATTTATTATTATTTTTTTAACTCCGAAGCTTGTTAATTTCAATTAATGAATTATGAAAATAAAAGGACAAATAGTAGATCTTTATAAGCAAAGAATCTTTCAGGGAGAGATTTTAGTCGAGGACGGAAAGATAAAATCAATTGTTGAAAAAAAACATAATGTGAAAGACTTTATCATGCCTGGATTTATTGATGCACACATCCATATTGAAAGCTCTATGTTGGTTCCTTCAGAGTTTGCCCGGATTGCAGTAAAACATGGGACAATTGCAACTGTTTCGGACCCTCACGAGATAGCAAATGTTTTGGGAGTAAAAGGAGTTGAGTTTATGATTAATAACGGCAATCAAGTCCCTTTTAAATTTTATTTTGGTGCCCCCTCTTGTGTTCCAGCTACTACCTTTGAAAATGCGGGAGCAAACATTGATGCAAACGGAATTAAATCACTACTTCAAAAAAAAGAGATTAAATATTTAGCAGAAATGATGAATTACCCTGGTGTGCTTTTTGATGACGACGAGGTCGTTAAAAAGATATCTTGGGCTAAATACTTTAAAAAGCCTGTGGATGGTCACGCGCCAGGCTTAAGAGGCGATGACCTTTCCAAATATATCCATGCAGGAATTAGTACAGACCATGAAAGCTTTACCTACGATGAAGGGCTAGAAAAACTACAAAAAGGAATGAAAGTAATCATTAGAGAAGGTTCTGCAGCTAAGAATTTTGATGCCTTAATTGATTTACTTCCTGAATATTTTGAAAACATTATGTTTTGTAGCGATGACAAACATCCAGATGATCTATTGGTTGGGCACATAAATCAATTGTGCGCTAGAGCAATATCAAAAGGAATCGATCTCTTTAAAATACTACAAGCTGCTTGTATCAATCCAATAAAGCATTATAATTTAGATGTTGGCACTCTTCAAATTGGAGACCCTGCTGACTTTATTATACTTGAAGATTTAGTAAGTTTTAAAACTAAAAAAACATATATAAATGGATTAGTAGTTTTTTCAGAAGGAAAGTCTAATATTAATTCTGTTCCATTTAAAAATTTGAATAATTTTAATACTTCCAAAAAAACAATAAATGATTTTAAATTTCAATCGGAATCACCAAAAATAAGGGTAATTGAAGCTTTAGAAGGTGAGTTAGTCACAAATGAATTAATTACAGAAAGTTTGATTCAAAATGGTAATATCATTTCTAATACACAAACAGATGTATTAAAAATGACAGTAGTAAATAGGTATCAAAATCAACAACCAGCAATAGCTTTTATTAAAAATTTTGGATTAAAAAAAGGAGCCATTGCTTCTTCAGTCGGTCACGATTCACATAATATCATCGCTATAGGTGCAAACGATAAAGCTATATGTGAAGCAGTAAATTTATTAATAGAAGCAAAAGGAGGTATTTGCGCGGTAAATGGTGCTGCTAAAAAAGTAGTTTCACTACCAGTTGCTGGAATAATGAGCGACCAATCTGGCGAGGTTATAGGTCAACAATATGCTGATTTAGATCAAATGGCTAAAGAATTTGGGTGTACCCTAAATGCTCCATATATGACGCTATCTTTTATGGCATTGTTAGTAATCCCCTCGCTCAAGCTTAGTGATAAAGGATTGTTTGATGGAAGTAAATTTGAGTTTACTACCGTAGACGTATAAAAAAAGTTATTCAAATTAATGAGTAACCTTTTTCTTAAAAATTCTTAATTATTAACTTATTCTAAAGCTCCTAAATAACGTTCAGAATCCAATGCTGCCATACAACCAGTACCTGCAGCAGTCACAGCTTGACGATATTCTTTATCTTGAACGTCACCACAAGCAAAAACACCTGGTAAATTCGTTTTAGTAGTTTTTCCTTCAGTTATTAAATATCCAACCTCATCCATATCCAAAACGCCTTTAAACAAGCTAGTGTTTGGTGTGTGTCCAATTGCTATAAAAACTCCTGTTACGCTAACAACTTCCTTTTCTTTAGTTTGATTATTAATTATACGAACTCCTTCAACAACACTATCCCCAAGTACCTCATCTATTTCAGTATGATACATGACAGTGATATTTTGTGTTTTGTTTACTCTATTTTGCATTGCTTTTGAAGCTCGCATGTAATCCTTGCGGACAAGTAGCGTAACTTTTTTACAGATATTTGCTAAATAGGTTGCCTCTTCGGCTGCAGTATCCCCTGCTCCTACTACCACAACGTCTTGTCCCTTATAAAAAAACCCGTCACAAGTAGCACATGCAGAAACTCCTCCACCTATTAGTCGCTGTTCACTTTCTAATCCTAAATATTTTGCAGTTGCACCAGTAGAAATAATCACAGTTTCTGCTTGAATTTTAGTTTTATTATCCACAATAACTTCATGAACACCTCCCACCTCTTTACTTAACGCGATTGAGGTTACCATTCCAAAACGAACTTCAGTACCGAATCGTTCCGCTTGATTTTGTAAATCATTCATCATAGCATTTCCATCAGTACCATCAGGGTATCCTGGAAAGTTATCAACTTCTGTAGTCGTAGTTAACTGACCTCCGGGTTGCATTCCTGTATACATTACTGGATGTAAATCTGCTCTTGATGCGTATATTGCAGCTGTATATCCCGCCGGTCCAGAACCAATAATCAAACATTTAATTTTTTCAATACTATCTGACATAACTATATTTTATATTTTCAGTTGTCAAAAATAATACTTTAAACAATCAAACTAAATTGTTTTTAAAGAGAAAAAAAATCATTTATTAACTATTTTTAACGAGAACTTAGTTATTAAAGTAGTCAAACAAATCAAATCTCATATCGTAATCTAAATGATATAAATCTTGGTTGTATATAAGTTCTTGATTCAGAAACAAATAAATTAGTGGCTGTATTGCTTATTCTTGAATCTGCGTCTAATAAATTCGTTGCGACTAATTCATATTCCCATTTAGCATCTTTATTTTTACGATAAGCTAGAGAAGCATTCCAAGTTTGAAAAGAATCACTATTTCCATTTTGTAGTCTTTGATGTGTATAGGTATAGTCTGATTTTAAAGTAACTGATTGCCATATATACGCATCAAAATCAATGGAAGGTGCATTGGTATAAAATATTGTTTTGTTAGGCCCTTGATTGTTTTCAGAAATCCTGTAATTATACTTTAATTTGACATTAGGCGCCTTTTTAAAATTAGTCCTCAAACTCGGAGTATAGCTTTGGTTAAAACTTTCGTTTACAGATTGTCTTGCATCCACAAATTGATTTATATTACTATAATTAAAGCTTAAGTTGATTGTTGCTATTAATTTGCCAAAAGTACGTTGAACCCTCCCAAAAGCGGTGAGGCTCTCATCTGCAAAATTAGAATTGAAAAAAGTATTAGTCGTTATTATATTTTCAAAAAAAGTAATATTTCTAATTTGGTCTATATTGTTAGCGTAGGCAATACGACCAAAAACATTAGTATAATTGAAAAGATTAAAACTTGAATAGATTAAACTCAGATTATGTGATAGTGCGTTTTGTAACTCTGGATTTCCAAATTGTATACTGTCGTAATTGTTAAGTACTAAACCTTTTGCGAGTTTTGTAATATCGGTGAATTGATTGGTCATATCATACCTAAAAGTAAGACTCTCACTATTTTTAAATTGAACTCGAGTTTCAAAATCGGGCATAATTCTAAAAAACTCATCAGTATATTGATTGCCTAATTGAATGTTTTTGTTTCCATAAGAATGCAATGAAAATCCTGGAGTCATCGTAAATTTTCCAATTTTAATTCGATAACGAGCGGCTAAATAAATGTCATTAAATTTATATTCGACATCATTACTAATTAATCCATCATTAAATGTTGGGTTTGGGTCAAAAGTGGAATTGTTATCTAAAAACTGAAATAAGGTTGAATTAAACTTTTGATTACTTAGTATGCTACCAAAGGTTAAATTTAAATTACTTTTTGGATTTATGATGAAGTAGTAATCTAGTTTCGCATCCAACTGATTCGATTTTATGCGTCTATCTTGAGCTAAATTATAATTAATTTGGTCTGTATTTAGACCTAAAGATTCAGCAGTAGCCGCATAATTTTCTTTTTCTTCTAGGACCGCGTTGTAAAAAGGATCTTCATCACTCCATAAATGCTGAACCTCTAAAGCGAATATGCTAGACTCATCCAATGTAAAATAATAATTTAAATTTTGGTTGATACTAAATGGAGTCGTCTCCTCAATTTGATTGGTATTGCCGATTACTGAAGAAAATACATTTTGAGTTTGTTTATCATTTGAAATTCTACCTAAGATATCGTAATCAATTTGGTTGTTAAAGTTCGGTTTGTAGGAGGCGCTTAATTTTAACAATCCTTGGGTTGAACGTTCATCCGTCGAATCTTCTTTTAATTCATTTGGAATTCCTAAATCTGAATCTGTATATTGTCTAAAAGTTCTTTCTTTTGAATCAATTCGGCTACTATTATAGATTGCAAACCCGGTGATATCTAGAGAGTTTTTTGGTGAATAGCTAAAATTTGTAGCGCCAAATATATTTTTTATGGCCAGAGCATTGGCTTGATTTGTAAGAAAATTTAAGCTATTGTTACCTAAATCTAAATTAGTTCCACTGCTTCTACTTGGTGGTTTAAAACCTCCACTGAAATTCCTAATATCTCTTCGATTTAATACTAAATCGCCAGTATTATTAAAGTCTCCAAGAAAGTTAAAAGTTGCTTTGGGCGAATAATAAAAAAGTTTAGGTTGTATTAAATACAAACCTTCATCGTTTGCGGCATAACCTCCACCGGTTTTTACATTTCCGAACCAAAAATTTTCTTTTCCTTCTTTTAGTTTAATATTTAATGCAAAACTATCGGAGTTATTTCTAACACTCTTTAATTGCGATACTTCAGAATAATTTCGTAGAACTTGAATTTTGTCTACCGCATTGGATGGTATGTTTTTGGTTGCTATTTTTGTATCTCCGTCGAAAAAATCTTTTCCATTTACCATTAACTTATTAACTACTTTCCCTTCCACTTCTACTTGACCATCTTCATTTATTTCAACACCAGGGAGTTTTTCAATAACATCCTCTAAATTTCTCTCAGATCCGTTTTTGAATGAATCGGCATTGTAAACGATGGTATCTCCTTTTATAGTAATGGGAATTTCATAAGTAATTTGAACTTCATCTAAAACATTGTCGGGAACCAAAGTAAAATTTTTAATTTCATTACTTTCAGAAGTTTTTATCTGAACCTCTAGGCTTTTTTTTCCGATATAACTAATTTGAAAATTATACTGGGTGTTTTGTTGTAGTTCTAATGAGTAGGTTCCTTTTTGATCAGTGATTGAATACGATTCTAATAGATTGGTAGATTTATCGATTGCAATGACGTTGGCAAGCTCGAGTGGATTACCAATACTATCTTTTACGGTACCTTTAAAGTTGACTTGAGAAAATAAAGAGGCCGTCGCAAACAAAAAGAACACTGAAAGAAAAATTGTTTTCATACACTAGTTTGAGTTAAAAATTTGGATGAGATGTTTAGTTATTTCTTCGTCTACCTCTGTTATTTCTCATTTCTACCATCTTTCCAGTAATAATACTCTTGTATTCTTTTTTTGTAACTTCCTTACCTTTTTGGGCTACTTCAATTTTTAGCTTTTCATCTGGATTCATCACAATTTTGGAACACAGCATCGTAGTGTTTCTAACATTAACCTCTAAAATTAAACCAGGGAGTCCCCAATATTCAAGGGGTCCTTGGCTAATAGGAATTTGGGGTGAATACCATGCGGTAACGTTTGTAGTTGGGATAGTTTCTTCCTCTAATACAGGTTGAGTTTCGTCTAAACCACTTTTGGACAGGGAATCAGATTGTTCTTTTTTGTTACTGGGTCTAAGTTCATTCCAAGAAAAATAGTACCAATTAAGATCAGAATTAGGTATTGTTGCAGTTGCTTTAAAACACATGTAATTTCCTATTTGTTTTGTTTCTTTTCCTAAAACCCAATTGATATTTAATAGGTCATCTTTTATCAAGAATTGTTTTCCATAAAATTCTTGTTTTTGAATCAGTTCTTTAGTTTTGACATTTTTATATTGTTTACCTGGTGTAAAATTCTTTCCCCAAGTATCTGTTGCCCCAGAGTAAGCATCAACTTTTTCATCTTCTTTAAATACGGATTCCTCTTTGTTAAAAGAAAGAATGTATGTTTTTTCAAGACGATTTTTTAATCGTTCCTTGATTTGCTTTTTTTGTGCTTCATTCATGGTAGCACCAAATTTCCCGAGTTCCATAGTGGATTTTGAAAAGTAATAAGCTTTACCTTGAAACTCTTGAGAAAATACGGTTATCGTTATAAAAAATAAGATGGTAAACAAAAAAAAATTTGAAGATGAAGTATTCATGGATATACGTTTTTATTTTATGTTTAACAAATGTATGTTTTAATTATACAATAATGATTCGATTTTGAGATTATTTAACATTCCTAATACACTAGGAAAAAAATTTAGACAAAAAATTAAAATTTCACTAAGGGAAATGAACAACTACTATCGAATATAAATTAGACTATTTTTTTAATCAAAAGTTTAATTTAAAACTTAATATTTATTAATACCCTTGAAGTAGTAAACAATAACAAAAAATCATTTTTATTCACAAAAAATATAATATTTAACTAAGCATTTTAAACCATAACTATTCAAGTTTTTATATTGATATCTTTATTTTTTCATATTGTAATGTTAATTTTTGTTTAACAATTTTAGTTTTTAATTAAACAATTTATATATTTACAAAAAATAAATACAGATGGCAAAAAAAAAAAATATAACCGAAGATGATTTAGTAACCAATTACATGGACTATATTTTAACGAATGGTAAAAATCCAGATTCAGTATTTAGTTTTTCTAAACAATATAATTTTAAAGAGGAGGACTATTACAAATTTTATGGAAATTTTAGCGCATTAGAACAATCTATATTTAAGATATTTTATGATAAGACTGTTTTCTTACTAGAAAAAAATAATGAGTACCGAAATTACAGCCCTAGAGACAAAATGTTGAGCTTTTACTATTCTTTCTTCGAATTGCTCACCGCCAACAGAAGTTACGTGGTACACAACATAGGATCTCAAACTAAAAATTTAAAAAAAATTGATACACTTAAACGACTAAAAAAAAGTTTTTGTGACTATGTAGACAAACTAGACATCAGTATCGTAGAAACAAACCAAGAGACCCTAGATAAAATACAAAATAAAACATTGAGAGAATCTGCATGGTTTCAGTTAGTACTAACTATAAAATACTGGTTAGAAGACACTTCATCGTCTTTTGAACGAACTGATATTTTCATTGAAAAGGCAGTCAATACTAGCTTTGATCTAATGGATACTACTCCACTAAGGAGTATACTAGACTTGGGTAAGTTCATTTATAAAGATAAACTTTTTAGGAACTAATGAAAACAATTGACAAAATACCTACATCAAAAATCCAGAGAGCCTCTAAACTTTTCAAAACGGGGGCAAAAGTTGGTGTGAATTATATCAAATATTACGGTGAAAAAATTGTCAGCGACGAGGATAAAGCTAAAGAGCGTCTTAATAAAAACAATGCAGAAGACATTTATGACGGATTAAAAAACTTAAAAGGCAGTGCTTTAAAGGTCGCTCAAATGCTAAGTATGGACAAGAGTATTCTACCTGAAGCTTATGTAGAAAAATTTTCTTTGTCACAATTTTCTGTCCCCCCGTTATCACCTCCTCTAGTGATTAAAACATTTAAAAAATATTTAGGAAAAGGTCCCAATGAGTTATTTGACAGCTTCAATGCTAACTCAGTGAACGCTGCAAGTATTGGCCAAGTTCATCAAGCTGAAAAAAATGGGAAAAAATTAGCTATTAAATTACAATATCCAGGAGTAGCCGACAGTATCTCATCAGATTTATCACTGGTAAAACCTATAGCCGTAAAAATGTTTAATCTGAAAGGAAAAGATTCTGACAAATACTTCGATGAGGTAGAGGGCAAATTAATAGAAGAAACTAATTATTTGTTGGAGGTAAAACAAAGTAATATGATTCGGGAAGCTTGCAAAAAGTTACCAAACATTAGATTTCCTAAATACTACAGTCACTTATCGTCAGAAAGAATAATTTCCATGGATTGGATGGAAGGTGAACATCTTTCTGAGTTTACAAAGAAAGACAACGAACAAAATCAACTAAATAAGTTGGGACAGACTCTTTGGGATTTTTATATGTTTCAAATTCATCAATTAAAAAAAGTTAATGCTGACCCGCATCCAGGAAATTTTTTAATTTCAAAAAAAGTAGAATTGATCGCTATTGATTTTGGTTGCATGAAAGAAATACCTGAAGAATTTTACATCCCCTATTTTGAACTAGCAGAAAAAAACAACCTCCAAGATCAAAAAATATTTAAGATCAAATTATTTGAATTGGATATTCTCAGAAAAGAAGATACCGAAGAAGAAAGTGAGTTTTTATCCGAAATGTTTTTTGAATTATTGAGTTTATTTACAATGCCTTTTCAGTCGGAATATTTTGATTTTTCAGACCCGGTATTCTTTCAAAAAATTGCGGAGCTTGGCGCTAAATTAAGTAAAAATTCTGAACTACGTAAAATGAATGGTAATAGAGGTTCTAAGCATTTTATTTATATGAACAGAACTTTTTTTGGGCTCTATAACTTAATGTTTGATCTCAAAGCAAAAAATATAAAAATTAATAATTATAAAACATTCTCCTAAATATATATTATGAAAACTAACGAAATTAAGAAGATGGAAATTAATGGTCAAAATTTAAATGGTTTATCCGCTAAAGAAATAGGTGACGACCATATATCAACTAGTCTTGAGACTCCTTTGAGGGTAGATGCTTTTAAAATTTCTGATGAAGAAAAGAAAAGTAAAATCGCTTTGTTATTCGAAGAAATAATGAATGTCATGGGTTTAGATTTAACGGACGACTCATTAAAGGGTACACCAAAACGAGTTGCAAAAATGTATATTGACGAAATCTTTTCAGGATTAAACCCTTCGAACAAACCAAAAATTGCGTTGTTTGAAAATAAATACCGATACAATCAAATGTTGGTTGAAAAAAACATAACTTTTTATTCAAATTGTGAACACCATTTTGTTCCAATCATTGGAAAAGCTCACTTAGCATATATATCTGCTGGAAAAGTTATTGGTTTATCAAAACTAAACAGAATTGTTCAATACTTTGCAAAACGTCCCCAAGTTCAAGAACGACTTACAAACCAGATTGCGAATGAGCTATCTAAAATTTTGGGAACTGAAGATATCGCAGTAATTATAGATGCTAAGCACTTGTGTGTGTCTTCTAGAGGAATTAAAGATGAATCGTCTGCAACTGTAACCTCCTATTATGGAGGTGTTTTTAATGAATCACAAAAAATAACTGAATTACAAAACTACATCAATAATTAATTGAGTAAAAAACAAATAATAGTAACTTAGTCTATTGAATAGATTCTGTTACAGAACTTGTAAATGAAATATAACTTAATCATACTATTTATGCTCCCTTTTTTTAGCAAATGCCCATCACAGAACATGTCATCTAAATCCATATATGATATTGAAATCAACAACTTAGCTGGAGAACCCATTAAATTAAACGATTACAAAGGGAAATATCTATTGTTTGTTAATGTTGCATCCGAATGTGGTTTCACCGGTCAGTATGATGATTTACAAAAATTATACGAAATTCATAAAGATAAATTAATGGTGATAGGAGTTCCTTGCAACCAATTTGGCAGTCAGGAACCTGGATCTGCAAAAGAAATTCAATCTTTTTGTAAAGCTAATTACGGAGTTTCTTTTTTAATGACTGAAAAAATAACGGTAAAAGGCAAAAACAAACATCCACTTTACCAATGGCTAACAGAGGAAACAAAAAATGGTAAAACTAGCACAAGTGTTAAGTGGAATTTTCAAAAATACCTAATCGGCAAAAACGGTGAATTTATTGATTATTACTACTCTTTAACAAAACCCTTGAACTCTAAAATCACAAAACATTTAAAATAAATGAAATTTTTGAAGCTTTGTGTAGTTTTTTTGTTTTTGAATTTTAGCGCCTTAGCATTCGGAAGTTGGCTAATGGATAACGGCCCAATGAAAAGCTGGTATATTGATCTCAATCAAGCACCATGGACACCTCCAGGTTGGGTTTTTGGCGTAGCTTGGACAACAATAATGATATGTTTTTCAGTATACTTGGCACAGCTATTTAAAAAATCAATTACGATAAATCTGATTCTCTTGTATAGCATACAATTGGTATTAAATATAAGCTGGAATTATATATTTTTTAATCAACATGCTATAGGATATGGACTCGCATGTATTATAGCGTTAACTGTAATTGTATTTATGTTTTTAATTAGTTATAGAAAATTATTGCAATACAAAAGCTTATTAATCGTTCCGTATTTTCTGTGGCTTTTAATTGCAACTTCACTCAACGCCTACATATACTTTTATAATTAGTAAGACATCATAGTTAAGATGATCTTTGGAATTTACCAGTACACAAATTCTTTTAAAAAAACTCATTTTATCAATCAAAAAATCGTTGGCTTACCCTACCTCCGGTTTTTATCTCTTTTTGAGGACGATGACTTAGCTCTATTTGGATTGTTATTAGAAAATTTATTCTTATTTCTTAGAGAAGATTTTCCTTGCCCATGCCCTCTTTTCAATGGTTCTGTAGAGGCGTTTGGATCAGGCTCGAAACCTTCAATTATCTCAGTAGGGATTTTGATTCCAACCAATTTTTCTATAGATGTTAAATAAGTTGTTTCATCAGCACTAACTAATGACAATGCTTCCCCACTGGCTCCTGCTCTTCCGGTTCTACCAATTCTATGGACATAATCTTCAGAAATATTAGGTATTTCAAAATTAATTACATGAGGTAATAAGGGAATGTCCAAACCTCTGGCGGCGATATCCGTAGCAACTAAAACTCGTATAGCATTGCTCTTAAAACCAGCCAATGCTTTAGTTCTAGCTCCTTGTGTTTTGTTTCCATGTATTGCTGCCGCAGAAATTCCAGCACTGATCATTTTTTTACAAAGTCGATTGGCTCCATGTTTTGTTCTCGTAAAAACTAAGACTTGTTTCCAATGTCCATCAGAAATTAATTTTATAATTAATCTTGTTTTTTTATCCTTTGCGACTCTATAAATTTTTTGATTTATTTTGTCAACCGTACTATTTTCTGGGGAAACCTCAACTATAGCAGGTTGGTATAAAAACTCTGTTGCTAATTTTTTAATATCCTTTGAAAAGGTTGCGGAAAATAATAAGTTTTGAGTTTTTGAGGGCAATAGCGAAATTATTTTTTTTATATCTCTTAAAAAACCCATATCAAGCATTCGATCTGCTTCATCCAACACTAAAATTTCTACATTTGAAAGTGAAAGAAATCCTTGGTTTTGTAAGTCTAGCAACCGTCCTGGAGTTGCAATTAATACATCTACCCCTCTCTTTAATGTAGTTACTTGTGGTCGTTGATTAACCCCTCCAAATATAACTGTAGATTGAATATTTAAAAATTCACTATAAGATGTTACATTCGCATAAACTTGAGCTGCCAATTCTCTAGTGGGAGTAATTATTAAAGCTCTAACCTTCCTTCTTTTTTGGGACTGTCCTTGAGATAATCGTTGTAACATTGGCAAAGTAAAACCAGCTGTTTTACCTGTTCCAGTCTGCGCAGAAGCTAAAACATCCTTGCCTTTAAGAATTAAAGGAATCGCTTTTTCTTGAATAGGTGATGGTGAATTATAACCTTGGTTATGTATAGCTTTTAATAAGGCTTTAGATAAACCCAATGATTGAAATGACATAAGAGAATTTATAAATGACAAGAAATAGTCATTTTTATTTGGTTCAAATATACTGTTAATAATCTTAATTGATTAAAATAAAAAAAGCCTAATTAAATTATATCAATTAGGCTTTTAGTGTCGGGATGAGAGGATTCGAACCTCCGATCTCTGGTCCCCCAGACCAGCACTTTAACCGGACTAAGCTACATCCCGATTGAAAGGGTAAAAATATACATAAAAAGTAATCTATCAAATATCTCACTGTTTTAATTACATTAATATTTAGGTAAAAAAGTGCAATTCAGTTACCTTTGTAAAAACCTTTTTTATGCTTGTAATTGGAATAGCCGGAGGAACCGGAAGTGGCAAAACTACTGTAGTTAACCAAATAATACAAGAATTGCCGGAAGGTGAAGTTTGTGTTATCTCTCAAGATTCATATTATAAAGATACAAGTCATTTGTCTTTAACCGATCGAACAAAAATTAATTTTGATCATCCAAAAGCAATCGATTTTGATCTTTTGGTTGCACATCTTAAGGAATTAAAAAAAGGGAAAGCCATAGAACAACCCATTTATTCTTTTGTAGAACATAATCGTACAAAAGAAACCATTACTACGCATCCAAAAAAAGTAATTATAATAGAAGGTATATTGATATTAACCCATACAGACATTCGAAAACTCTTTGACATAAAGCTTTATGTTCATACGGACAGTGACGAACGGCTAATTAGAAGGTTAAGGAGAGATATGGTAGAAAGAGGTAGAAATTTAGATGAAGTATTAGATCGCTATCAAAACACCTTAAAGCCTATGCATCAACAATTTATAGAGCCTACCAAAGAGTTTGCAGATATTATTATTCCTAACAATAGATACAATACAGTTGCAGTAGGACTTTTAAGAAAAATAATCAATCAAAGATTAATTGAAAATTGAAGCTAATCTCTAAAATAAAAAATAACAAATGGATTCGAATTATTGGTAACAAATATTTGATCATTTCGGTATTCTTCGTTTTTTGGATGCTTTTTTTTGATACCAACTCATTTTTGATACACAAAGAATTAAATGATGATATTAAAAAATTAGAAGAAAATAAAAAGGCATACCTAGAAGAAATAATCAATGATAAAATATTTATTGATAAAATGAAAGACAGTGCAGAAATTGAAAAGTTTGCTAGAGAGCAATATTACCTTAAAAAAGAGAACGAAGAAATTTATTTAATAGAACACGAAGATAGTGTTAAAACGAAAAATAAATGAGCGATTACTTGTTTAGTGAATTTAATGAAATTTCATCAAAAGAATGGAAACAAAAGATTCAAGTAGATTTGAAAGGTGCCGATTATAACGATACGCTCATCTGGAAAAATATAGAAGGAATTGACGTAAAGCCTTTTTATCACCTGGATGAAATAAAAACCAATCATTGTTCAAAAGAAGTAACCAATCCTACTTATTGGAACATCGCACAAACCATCTTTGTCAATAAAGAATCCATCAGCAACCATTTTATCCTGAACGCTCTAAAAAACGGCGCTGAATCAATCATACTAAAGGCAGATAAAGAATTTGACATTCCGGTTGTTTTCAAAGATTTCCCTTTTGAAAAAGCTACTATCTATTTTAGTTTTAACTTCCTCTCTAAATCTTTTATAAAAAATCTTATTAATTACTTTTCTAATAAGAACAGCAATGTTTATTTTAATTTAGATCCAATTGGAAAATTGACCAGAACAGGAAATTGGCATTACAATTTAAATGAAGATTTTAAGATTATTAAAGCCATAAAAGATAGCTATAATCAAGAGAATTTCATTGCTGTTGATGGTAGTATATTTCAAAATAGTGGGGCTAATATGACACAACAATTGGCCTACAGTTTAGCGCAAGCTAATGAATATCTTAACCATTTTAAGGATGCCGATTTAGTAGATTTTAAAATTACGTTTAAACTTAGTGTTGGATCAAATTATTTTTTTGAAATAGCCAAAATAAAAGCTTTACGTTTACTTTATAAATTACTTGCGAAAGAATACGGTGCTTCAGAGACTTGTCATATCATCACCATGCCATCTCATCGTAATAAAACTATTTACGATTACAATATTAATATGCTTCGAACCACGACAGAATATATGAGCTCAATAATTGGGGGCTCTAATACCATTTGTAGTGATGCTTATGATTCTATTTTTCATAAAAGCAACGAGTTTGGAGAAAGAATTGCAAGAAACCAACTGCTGATTCTTCGGGAAGAGAGTTATTTTAACGCATCAAACAATCCTGCTAAAGGATCCTATTATATTGAATATTTAACCGAACAACTTTCAGAGAAAGCGTTGATTTTATTCAAGAATATTGAGAGTAATGGGGGCTATTTGAATCAATTAAAAAAAGGAGTCATTCAAAGAAAAATTAAAGAAAGTGCATCAAAAGAACAAGATTTATTTAATGCAGGAAAAATAACTTTATTAGGAACTAACATTCATCAAAATCCGAAAAATCAAATGAAAAACAATCTTGAGTTGTATCCTTTTTCAAAATCCAATCCAAGAAAAACATTGATTGAGCCAGTATTAGAGCGACGTCTATCCGAGATCAATGAGCAAGAAAGACTAAAAAAAGAAGATTAACATGAAAAATTACTGTTCACTAATTATTTTTATTTTAATCATCATAAGCTGCAAGGAGCCCATAGATTATCAATTTAAAAACAGTCCTAAAACTGTTGATTGCAGTGGTATAAATTATGAATTAGCACATGATGCTTATTATAGTTTTAGACAAGACATAGCCATTTATGTTAAAAATTTAAGAATTGGCTACAACAATCTTAATTATCAAGAAAGTTTAGGCTATTTTATTTATCGAGGCGCCCAAGGTAATTTCGATTTTAGAGAGATGGTAACACCACATACTAGAAAATTACTAACACTATTAAAAAAAAATGAGGATTTATGGGATACAACCTCAGAAAAAAGTAATTTAAATTATCACTCAGAATTTGTGAGTTGTTTGGTTGAAAACATAAAAAATGAAGATATAAAAACAACCCTTCAAGCATTAATAAAGACCAACACCATGAACTCAAGTATTTTTGCAGAAAATTACAGAGCCAATGTATTTGACAGTAATATCGATAATCATTTCGGCATGTTGATTGCTTTTGACACTTATTACCAACATTTATATAAAATGGAATTTTAAAAGGTATATGAAACGTAAAAATCTACAACATCTTAATTTTCCATCCTCTGAAAAATCGTTCCATCAGGTTAAGAAATACAAGCATCAAAATTTTATTGCTGGCATTCCTCCATTTCTGAGAGGACCCTACTCAACCATGTATGTAAGGAGGCCCTGGACTATTCGACAATATGCTGGTTTTTCAACTGCAGAGGATAGTAATGCATTTTACAGAAGAAATTTAAAAGCAGGTCAAAAAGGACTTTCAGTTGCTTTTGATTTAGCTACACATCGTGGTTACGATAGCGACCATAAACGAGTGGAAGGTGATGTCGGAAAAGCGGGTGTCGCTATTGATACTGTTGAGGATATGAAAATTTTATTCGATCAAATACCTTTGGATAAAATGAGTGTATCGATGACTATGAACGGAGCGGTATTGCCAATCATGGCTTTTTATATAGTGGCAGCAGAGGAACAAGGAGTGGCTCAAGAATTACTTTCAGGAACCATACAAAATGACATATTAAAAGAATTTATGGTTAGAAACACCTACATCTATCCTCCTACACCCTCAATGAAAATTATTAGTGACATATTTGAATATTCCTCCAAATACATGCCTAAATTTAATTCTATCTCTATTTCAGGGTATCACATGCAAGAGGCTGGAGCTACTTGTGAAATTGAGTTAGCTTACACTTTGGCTGACGGTCTAGAGTATATTAGAACAGGAATTAATGCAGGGATGGATATCGATGTATTTGCACCTAGACTTTCCTTTTTCTGGGCAATAGGTATGGATCATTTTACAGAAATTGCAAAGTTAAGAGCCGCAAGAATGCTTTGGGCAAAATTGGTTCAAAGATTCAATCCAAAAAATTCAAAATCACTAACCTTAAGAACACACTGCCAAACCAGTGGATGGAGCTTAACAGAGCAAGATCCCTTTAATAATGTAGCTCGAACCTGTATTGAAGGTGCAGCTGCTGTATTTGGAGGCACACAATCTTTACATACGAATGCGCTTGATGAGGCCATCGCATTACCAACTGATTTTTCTGCTAGGATTGCTAGAAATACTCAATTATATCTTCAAAGTGAAACACAGATTACTAAAACTGTAGATCCATGGGCAGGAAGCGAATTTGTTGAAAAGAAAACAGAAGAAATTGCAAAAAAAGCTTGGGAGTTGATTCAAGAGATTGAAGAATTAGGTGGAATGACAAAGGCAATTGAAGCTGGAATTCCGAAATTAAGAATTGAAGAAGCAGCAGCTAAAAAACAAGCACGCATAGATTCTAATCAAGATACAATTGTAGGGGTCAACAAGTACAGATTACTCAAAGAAGATCCCCTACAAATTTTAGATGTTGATAATGAGAAAGTAAGAAATTCTCAGGTCAATCGAATCCAGAAGATTAAAAATAAAAGAGATCCTCATAAAGTTAAAAGTGCGTTATTAAAAATAACAGCAACGGCTAAATCAGGTAAAGAAAATTTATTAACTTTAGCAGTTAATGCTGCTCGAGCAAGAGCAACCCTCGGTGAAATTAGTGATGCATTGGAGGTTGTGTTCGGGAGGCATAAAGCAAAAATAAAATCATTTAGCGGCGTGTATAGTAAAGAAATCAAAAAAGACCCATCCTTTGAAAAAGCAAGAGAGCTTGCTAATAAATTTGCTGAATTAGAGGGAAGACGGCCGCGTATAATGATTGCAAAAATGGGACAAGATGGTCATGATAGAGGGGCAAAAGTGGTTGCTACCGGATATGCAGATGTGGGTTTTGATGTTGATATCGGGCCTTTATTTCAAACTCCTGAGGAGGCAACGAAACAAGCCATTGAAAACGATGTTCATATTATTGGTGTTTCCTCACTAGCTGCAGGACACAAGACCCTAGTTCCTAAAGTAATTGAAGAGTTAACAAAATACAATCGTGAGGATATTATGGTAATAGTTGGAGGTGTGATACCTCCTCAAGATTATCAATTTTTATTCGACGCTGGTGCAGTTGCTGTGTACGGTCCTGGAACAAAAATTAGTGAAGCAGCTATCGATTTATTACAAATATTGATTGATTCTATAGATTAAGCAGAGATCATAATAAAATAATGGAAGCTGTAATTTCAAAAAATTAAATTTCAATCATAAAAAACCAATTTGATCACAAAATTTTAATCATGAATTATAAAAATAAAATGTTACGCGACAACGCATTAGAAGGTAAAACAATTGTAGTAACTGGTGGAGGTAGTGGCCTCGGAAAAGCAATGACGACCTATTTTTTAGAATTAGGAGCGCAAGTAGTAATTACCTCCAGAAATATAGAAAAATTACAAAAAGTAAAAACTGAATTAGAAAATCAAACCGGAGGAAAAATCCTTGCTGTACAATGCGACGTGAGACATTACGACCAGGTTGAAAACCTAGTAAAAGAATCGATAGCAGCCTTTGGCAAGGTCGATATTTTATTAAATAATGCTGCTGGAAACTTTATTTCTCCAACAGAGCGACTCTCTGCAAATGCCTTTGATACTATCATAGATATTGTGTTAAAAGGGACTAAAAATTGTACGCTTGCTTTTGGGAAGCATTGGATAGCTAAAAATGAAACCGAAAAAGTAGTTTTAAATATTGTGACCACTTATGCTTGGACAGGATCTGCCTATGTAGTTCCAAGCGCCACTGCCAAAGCTGGGGTATTGGCCTTAACGAGATCTCTAGCAGTAGAGTGGGCTAAATATGGAATGCGATTTAATGCCATTGCACCGGGCCCCTTTCCTACAAAAGGAGCATGGGACCGATTACTTCCTGGTGATTTAAAAGAAAAATTTGATCTGTCTAAGAAAGTACCATTAAAACGAGTTGGTGAACATCAGGAATTGGCCAATCTAGCGGCTTATTTAGTTTCCGAATTTTCGGCATACGTAAATGGCGAAGTAATTACTATTGATGGTGGAGAGTGGCTAAAGGGTGCGGGGCAAATGAATTTACTGGAGGATGTTCCAAAAGAAATGTGGGACATGTTAGAAATGATGATTCGTGCTAAAAAAAATAAATAAAAAAGTATCTTTTTTTAGGAGTTTTTAAAACTTAACCTGTTATCATATTGTTCATTACCTGTTAACAAAAAATAGCTTTAAAACCGCTTAAATAATTGTATTTTTAATGCAAATACTTGCTTTATATTTATGGGAAAAATAATAGCTATTGCTAACCAAAAAGGTGGTGTTGGAAAAACAACAACCTCCGTAAACCTAGCAGCCTCTTTGGGAGTTCTTGAAAAAAAAGTGCTCTTGATAGATGCTGATCCTCAAGCAAATGCTTCTTCTGGATTGGGTATTGATATCGATACCGTCGAAAATGGAACTTATCGTTTGTTAGAACACAGCATAGAGGCAAAAAAAGCAATACTATCGACCAACTCTCCAAATGTTGACATCATCCCGGCACATATTGACCTAGTTGCCATAGAAATTGAGTTAGTTGACATCGACGAGCGTGAATATATGCTGAAAAAAGCTATTATTCATTTAAAAAAAACATACGATTACATCATAATTGACTGCGCTCCTTCATTGGGTCTGCTCACGCTAAATGCGTTAACCGCATCGGATTCCGTAATCATTCCAATACAATGTGAATACTTTGCACTAGACGGTTTGGCAAAATTATTAAATACCATAAAAAGCATTCAAAGGGTTCATAATAATTTGTTGGATATTGAAGGTTTATTACTCACCATGTACGACTCAAGGCTTCGTTTATCAAATCAAGTGGTGGAAGAAGTAAAAAAACATTTCGATAAAATGGTTTTCAAAACAATTATACAACGAAATGTCCGTTTAGGTGAAGCGCCTAGCCATGGGGAAAGTATTATAAGTTATGACGTAGATAGTAAAGGTGCAACTAATTATTTAAGCTTAGCTCAAGAATTAATCGAGAAAAACGAAACGGAGTAGATGGCGAAAGCAACAAAAAAACAAGTTTTAGGTAGAGGGTTGTCAGCATTGCTGAAAGACCCGAGTAATGACATTAAATCGATAACTGATAAGAATGCGAATCAGGTGGTAGGAAATATCATAGACTTAGACCTTAAAGTAATTGAAATGAATCCATTCCAACCCAGATCTAGATTTAATGAAGAATCATTAAGAGAATTAGCATCTTCAATTAAGGAGTTAGGGGTTATACAACCTATAACAGTAAGAAAAATCGAATTTAATAAATTTCAATTAGTAAGTGGAGAACGAAGGTTTCGAGCTTCAAAATTAATTGGAAAAGATACCATCCCTGCTTTTATCCGAATTGCTAACGATCAAGAGTCTTTAGAAATGGCTTTGGTAGAAAACATTCAACGTCAAGATTTAGATCCTATTGAGATCGGACTATCATACCAGCGTTTGATTGAAGAAATAGAAATAACACAAGAAGAATTAAGTAATCGAGTTGGGAAAAATCGTTCCACTATTGCTAACTATTTAAGATTATTAAAATTGGACCCAATCATTCAAACGGGTATGCGTGATGGCTTCATATCTATGGGGCATGGAAGAGCTATTATAAATGTTTTAAGCTCCAATGAACAACTTTACATATATGAAAAAGTGATCTCTGAAAATCTTTCTGTAAGAGAAACAGAGGCGCTAGTTAGGAGTCTTAAATCTGAATCTAAAAAAGATACTTTTGAAAAAAAAATAGTGCTTCCAAACTATCTGAAAACAGCTAAAAAAGAACTTTCAGAATATTTGAGTAGCCGTGTTTCCATAAATAGTTCAGGCGCTAATAAGGGCAAAGTTACCATCCCCTTTAAAAATAAAAAAGATTTTTATCGAATTTTGAATCTACTTAAGAGTGAGAAATAAATTTATATATATCTTTCTTTTTCTATCTGCAAATAGCTTCATGGCCCAAAAATCAGACACACTCTCTGTAAGTAATCAAAAAAGCCCTACATACCTAGATATCCCTGTTAAAAAAAACAACTATTACAATCCTTTAGCACCTGCAAAAGCAGCATTTTACTCGGCTGTTTTACCAGGCCTTGGTCAGGTATATAATAAGCGCTATTGGAAAGTTCCGATTATCTACCTTGGAATAGGAACGAGTATTTATTTTTATTCTCAAAACAATGATGATTACAACAGATTTAGAGATGCTTACAAAAGAAGATTAGCTGGTTTTACTGATGATGAATTTTGGGGAAGTGGCAGCACCCCCATAGTTTCTTCAGATCGATTGGAAGATGCTCAGAAAACTGCTAAAAGAAATAAAGATTTAAGCATTGCAGTAGCTGTGGCTTTCTATTTATTAAACATAATAGATGCCAATGTCGACGCTCATCTAAGACAATTTAATGTTAACAACGACTTAACACTAGAGCCATTGTTTAACCTTAACCCTATCAACGCCAGCACAAATTATAGTATTTCTTTAAAATATCGATTCAAATGAAAATAGCACTTTTTGGATATGGAAAAATGGGTAAAACCATCGAACAATTAGCTTTACAAAAAGGGCATACGATTGTTTTAAAAACTTCCGGAAAATCGTCACTTGAAAAAGCTATTGAAGCAGATGTCGCCATCGATTTTTCAACGCCAAAGGCAGCAGCTTCTAATATAAAATTCTGCTTGGAGCGTCAAATACCTATTGTTTGTGGAACTACTGGTTGGCTTGAGAATTATAATGAAATCATAAAATTTTGTAAAAATTGTAACGGAGCATTTATTTATGCGTCCAACTTTAGTATTGGTGTTAACCTTTTCTTTAAAATGAATGAATATATTGCTGAACTTATGAAGCCGTGGAAAGGATATCAGGTTTCGTTAGAAGAAATACACCACACCAAAAAACTTGATACTCCAAGTGGAACTGCAATCACATTAGCAGAGGGTATAATTAAAAATTCAGATAAAATAAGCTGGAACCAAAAAGAGCTTAAAAAAAATAATATTGACATTACTTCAAAAAGATTAAAAGATGTAAAGGGAACCCATACGGTTAACTATCACTCCGAAATTGATACCATATCCATTAAGCATGAAGCACATAGTAGAAAAGGTTTTGCTTTAGGAGCTTTGCTTGCTGCAGAATGGCTTATAGGAAAAAAAGGGGTCTTTACTATGAAAGATGTGCTACAACTAAAATCATAAATCAAAAAATAAAATGACTTTTACCACTATACTAATTTTAATTTTAATCGTTCAAATAATTCATTTTTTAGGAACTTGGAAATTATATAAAAAAGCAGGAAGAAAAATTTGGGAAGCTGCGCTGCCTATTTACAATGCGATTATTTTAATGAAAATAATCAATCGGCCTTCATGGTGGTCTTTACTTCTTTTTATCCCTATTATTAACTTAATAATGTTTCCCGTTATCTGGGTTGAAACGCTAAGAAGCTTTGGAAAAAATAATACCACTGATACTATTTTAGGAGTAGTTACGCTCGGTATGTATATTTACTATGTTAATTATACAACAAATGCAACTTACATTAAAGACAGGAGTTTAAAACCAAAAACTGCAGCTGGCGAGTGGATTAGTTCTATTTTATTTGCAGTGGTTGCTGCAACCATCATTCATACCTATGTATTGCAGCCATTTACGATACCAACTTCTTCTCTTGAAAAAACACTATTAGTTGGAGATTTTCTTTTTGTGAGTAAGTTTCACTATGGGGCAAGAACACCAATGACTTCGGTTTCTTTCCCTATGGTTCATGATACCATCCCCCTTCTTAGAAAAAAATCCTATTTAAACAAACCACAACTACCTTATTTTAGATTTCCTGGTTTTCAAGAAATTAAACGCAATGATATTGTTGTTTTTAATTGGCCTACAGATACCTTAATAGATATAAATAGGCCTTCAAAAGGTTTTAAGGTAAAGCCCTTGGATAAAAAATCAAATTATGTAAAAAGATGTGTGGGTATTCCCGGCGATGAATTAGAAATCAAAAATGGATACGTCTATATCAATGGAAAACAAAATAGTTTACCCGATCGAGCTAAACTTCAATTTCGTTATAAAATAGTTTCCAAAAGTTCTTTTGTTAAAAGAGATAATTCTGGGAGGTATTTAAATCAACCATCTGCTTTTGTTTCGAGTCATTTTGATATTTCAGATATATATATATCAGATATTGACAGAAATAATAAAGTTATAACTCACATAGCACAATTAACTGATGAAGCTTATCAGAAAGTAAAAAACAACCCAAATGTCATAAAAGTTGAAAAACTAACTGTTGAGGAGGGTACCTGGAATCAAAGTACTTTCCCTCAAGATCCAAAATTTAAATGGAACACGAAGTACTTTGGTCCCATAACTATTCCACAAGCTGGGAAAAGTACCGAAATAACTATCGAAAACATTGCATTGTATAAGCGTATTATTGAAGTTTATGAAGGCAATGAAATAGGTGTTGAAAATAAAATTTCTCTATCTGGCACTCAAGTAAAATTAAACGGCAAGGTACTAACTGAATACACTTTTTTACAAGATTATTACTGGATGATGGGAGATAACCGAGATAATTCACAAGATGCAAGAATGTGGGGATTTGTTCCATTCAATCATGTCGTCGGAAAACCCGTCTTTATATGGATGAGTTGGGATAGCAACGCTGAAGGCCTTATGAATAAAATAAGGTGGGATCGGTTATTTACTACGGTTGGTGGTGAAGGAAAACCCGTTTCGTATTTTAAGTACTTTGTGATCTTGTTAGGAGTTTGGTTTATTTTTGATTTCTTTAGAAAAAGAAAAGAAAAAGCTCAAAATCACTAAAAAAAATAAGGTTTGGAAACCATATTAATTCATCCTACTTATTTTACTTCAATCGTTCAAATGATCGCTTTCGTGAAGGCTAAAAACGTAATTTTTGAAGCGGACGACAACTATCAAAAGCAGAGCTACAGAAATAGAACTTATATTGCGCATAGCAACGGGAAATTATTACTAAATATTCCTATTAAACATACGCAAAAGGGACTCCGAAAAAAAACGAATGAGGTCCACGTTGAAAATAGTTTTCCCTGGCAAATACAACATTGGAAATCTTTAGAATCTGCATACCGAACTTCACCCTATTTTGAGTATTATGAGGATGAATTAAAGCCTTTATTTTTTAAACCTGTTCGTTCTTTATTTGATTTCAATTTAGAAGGTTTTGATTTGATTTGCGAATTGTTAGAGATAAGTAAAAGTTACGATTTCACTAAAGAGTATTATAAGAACCCTTCCCAATTAGACTTAAGAAGTCTAGTAAGTCCTAAGCTAGATTTAGCAATAAAATTAGATCCTTATTTTCAAGTATTGAATACAGAAAACGATTTTATTGCTAACCTTTCCATACTAGATTTATTATTTAATGAAGGACCCAATACCGTCTCTTATTTAGAAAGCCAAAAAATAGATTTCAGTCAGATTAATCCCATCCAAAAGTAGCACTAATAGGATAATGATCTGAAAAAGTGTTTTTAATAGTGGTATAGTCTAACACTTTCAGATCTTTTGTTGCCAATAAATAGTCTATTCTCATCGGATAATTTTCAAAAACAAAAGTAGTTCCCATACCGCTTCCTGCGATAAGAAAAGCATCATTCATATCTTTTGAAAGTTGGTGATATATATAGGAAAAAGCAGTATTGTTAAAATCCCCCGAAATAATGACTGGAGATGTTGATTTGTTTTTGTGTCGAATAATTTCATCAACTTGATTTTGTTGCTTTATAAAACGGGTGCTAACTCTTTTTCTCAATACTTCATTATCCACTTCTTGCAAATATTTCATACTGGGTGGGATACTGAAAGATTGTAAATGAAGGTTGTAAACGCGAATGGTATCGATCCCCCTAATAACATCAGCTACTATGGTGTTATTATACGAATCTTTAAAATTAAAAGAATGAGTATTAATCAATGGATATTTTGAATAAATAGCATGTCCTAAAATATTTTTATTCTTAAAGTATTTATAATGATGAGGATATTCTGAAAAATCTATTTTAATATTTTTATTAAACTCCTGCAAGCATAGTACGTCAGGTTGTGCTTTTTTGAGATAGGACTGCATTATTTTTGGAATGTTCTTTTGAGCATCTTTAGTTTCATAAAAATTAAATAATCGAACATTGAATGAAAATATCTTTAATTGGTTCTGAGGGGTAGGCTTAGATTGTTTGGTTGATAAATTAAAAAAAGAACCAAAGTGAAAATAGGCTAATAAAATCATTATCAATGATATAAATGCGTTGCTTTTTATTTTAAATAACCAATAAATAAAAAATAAAAAATTGATGAAAATTAATGGAGATACTACTAGACTTAATAAAGATAGATTGGGAAAAGATTTCGGAGCTAAATAAGGAACCAAAAAGGTAAGGAGTAATAAAAAGACAACAATAATATTAGTCCAATAAATTAACCAATTAAAAATCCCAAACTTTATTTTCATCAGTTAATCTTTACCGGCTTTAAATAAAAAATCTTTCTCAGCCTTAGTCAAACTATCATAACCACTCTTTCCGATTTTATCAAGAATACGATCAATCTTTATTTGATGTTCATTTGTCGGACTTGGTTTAGTTTTTTTTCTAACAGATTGTTTTGTTCTGTGAACTTTCCTAAAGTGTTTCTGTTTTTTTGACTTAAATAAATTTAAAATGGAATCCATCAAATTTTCAAACCAGATACCAATATCATTTCCTTTTTTTAGTTGGGACGCATAAAAATAACCAAAAGCGGCCCCTCCCATGTGAGCTATCAACCCTCCAGCATTGCCTGAAGATGGAAGCTGAAATAAATCCAATAATACCATTGTTAAACCAATCTGCCAAAGCTTAATTCGAAAGGTAAATATCCGTACCATAGCGTTAGGAGTATAAGTAGCAATAAAAATAACTATTGCCAAAACGGCTGCAGATGCTCCCATTAAACTACTATTAACTTCATTAAAGACTGGAAATAAATTAAAGGCCAAAACATAGAAAAAACCACCGCTAATTGCTCCTAACAAATAGATGGTCAAAAATCTTTTTGGAGTAAATAAATTTAAAACATAAAGACCAAACCAATAAAGTAAATACATGTTCCAAAATAAATGCCAAAATCCTGCATGTAAAAAAGCGTAGGTTAAAAAAGACCACGGCTGGTAAATAAATTCTAAAAAACTGGTAGGTAATACAAACCAAGAAACAAAATTAGCAGGCGATAATTTAAAGAAAAAAGATCCCAAATAGACTATTAAAAAAATCAAGGTATTCAATACTATGATTTTTAAAACTATCGAAAATTGATTAAACTGTCCTATTAGATTATTTGTATTCACTTGTTATTAAAATATATCAGAGTTCTTAATTAGTTCCACCGATGCGAATCAAAACTATTTTTTTTCCAATAATAAGCCATTATAAAGCCAAATAAAGCACCTCCTATATGCGCAAAATGGGCTACTCCAGTGGCAGTACCTGAAATTCCAAAAAATAAATCACCCATAATTATAAGTGGTATAAAATACTTTGCTTTGATAGGTATTGGTAGAAATATAAGCATTAGTTCAGCATTTGGGTACATCATTCCAAAAGCTACTAAAACTCCATATATTGCACCAGAAGCTCCCACTGCAGGGGTATTAAAACTTCCATATAAAGCCTCAATACTTTCAACTGAAACAGCTTCTAAAATCACTGAATTATATTGGCCTGTGATCAACATATTCATAATTTCTGATTGATTCATACCGATATTTAAAAGAGAATTCATCCCTTCTTGTATTTGATAATAATTTACTAAAGTATGAATCAATGCCGCACCAAAACCAGCAGAAAAATAAAAAAATAAAAACTTTTTAGTACCCCAATTCATTTCCAATGGCGACCCAAATGCCCATAAAGCATACATATTAAATAAAATATGCATCAATCCGCCATGCATGAACATATGTGTTAAAGGTTGCCAAAATTGGAAGTTTGGATGCTCAAAATAGTATAAGGAAAATAATCTATAAGCGCCATCTCCTAGGAATCCTGAGCCTATAAAAAAAATAATATTAACTATAATTAAAGCCTTTATGGTTTCGGAAATAGAACTCATTTATGTAAATTTTTTATCAATATCAGAAACATCTAAAATCATTAACACTTGTTGATTAGTTGGAGATTTAGTGGGCTCCTTACAAGCAAATAACTGATGAACTAAATGTTCTTGCTCTTCTTTATTTAAAGCTTTACCTGTTTTTACTGCCAATGATTTTGCCAATGATTTTGCTAATAAATCATTTTGACTAAACCCTGGGTCCGGTATTTCTGTTCGAATATCATTAATCAAACACTCCAATATGTTTTTTATCTCACTTTCTTTTACAGCTACAGGAATACCATTAATTTCAATACTATCTTCCTTAAAAGAAGCAAAGCCAAATCCAGTATGTTCTAATTGCTGTCGAATACTTTTTAAAAGTTCCATATCTAATTTTGAAAAAATTAATTCTAATGGAAAAAGTAGTTGTTGACTAATTGCCACTTTTACAGTAATATTTTTTAAAATCCCCTCATACAATATTCTTTGATGCGCTAAATTTTGATGGATAATCATAATTCCGCTTTTTATGGGACTCATAACATATTTGTTCTGAAGTTGAAATATAAAGTCGCTGGAGCTTGTTTTTTCACTTTCGAAAAGTGTACCAGTTACTTCATCACTTTCAAACTCAATAGTATCGAAGTCAATATCATCCTGATCGTTATTTAATCCAACATACATAGCCTCCCATGAATTAACGTTAGTAGTAGTGTTTTTGGTGGTATATGCATTAAAGTTATCACTCTGTTTTTTGTTTTCTAGAAAGGGATTAAAACTTTTATCGACTTCTATGGTAGGTGCAACTGGACTTTTTTTAGTTAAATTATAGGGCGTATCCATTTCTGGATCTTTATTAAAATCTAAGCTAGGAACAATACTAAATTGACCTAAACTATGTTTTATGGATGCTCTGAGCATGGCATAAATTGCATGCTCATCGTCAAATTTTATTTCAGTTTTTGTAGGGTGAATATTTATATCTATCGTTTGAGGATCGACATCCAAAAAAAGAAAATAACCAGGTTGATTGCCCTCCTTCAGCAAACCTTCAAAAGCCGATAAAATGGCATGGTGTAAATAAGAACTTTTTATAAAACGATTATTTACAAAAAAAAACTGCTCTCCCCTACTTTTTTTTGAAAATTCAGGTTTAACAACAAAACCTTCTACTTTAACAATTTCTGTTTCCTCAGATACAGGAACTAACTTTTCATTTGTTTTAGCCCCTAAAATATTAACAATACGTTGTCTAACATTTGAAGGTGGCAAATTGAAAACCGTACTTTCGTTGTTAATAAAAATAAATTCTACATTGGGATGCGCCAATGCTACTCGGTGAAATTCATCGATGATGTGTCGGGTCTCTACAGGGTTACTTTTTAAAAAGTTACGTCGAGCAGGTATATTATAAAATAAATTTTTTACTGAAATTGAACTGCCCACAGGAACTACCACCGGAATTTGTGATGTTATCAAACTCCCTTCAATAGTAATGTGAGTCCCTATATTTTCTTTTTTAGTTTTAGTTTTTAATTCAACATGAGCAATAGCAGCAATAGACGCTAATGCTTCTCCACGAAATCCTTTAGTATGAATATTAAATAAATCTTCGGCAATTTTTATTTTAGAGGTAGCATGACGTTCAAAACAAAATTGAGCATCTGCCTTAGACATTCCTGTTCCATTATCGATTACTTGCACTAATGTTTTTCCAGCATCTTTTATGAGTAATTTTATCAAGGTAGCTTTTGCATCAATAGCATTTTCAAGTAACTCTTTAACTATGGAAGCGGGTCTTTGAACAACTTCGCCTGCAGCTATTTGATTGGCAACATGGTCTGGTAGTAATTGAATAATATTTGCCATTAGTTATTAAGAAATATAGATAAATCGAAATCGATAATAAATAAAAATATTAAAATTAATATTGTAAAAATGAATATTAAACGATTGTTTGTTTTTTTGTCTGATGAATTTTTTAGTTCTGCCAGGGCTGCTTTAAACGTTGACTTTAAGTTTTTACTATCACCAACGGTAGATCGGTACTTATCGAATTTATGCTCCATTTGAAAAGGACTTCCTTCGCTATCATTTTCATAATATCGAGGTTCATAACCGAATTTTTTATTTTTTCGAGGCTTTAAAATTCCCATAATTCAAAAGTAATTAAAATCAACTTATTTTTAGAGTGTTTTAACAACCGTATATTAACAATTAATATACCAAATTCACTAAAAATCATGGATAATTACACCATCAGACTCTATTCATTCAAAACTAATTTCAATTGAAAATAAGAATATTCATCATTGAGTTTTGATTTTAAATCTGTTAGGCTTTTGTAGTCTTTTTTTGGACTCCACATAATTTGGTTAAATAGATCCAAAAGGCATTTAAAAAAAAGAGTGAGATATTTTGTAAAAGTGCTATTAGGCCTCTTTTCTGAGTTGAGCCATTTTAATAGCAGCAATAGCAGCCTCCACGCCTTTATTTCCATGTTTTCCTCCACTACGATCTATAGCTTGCTGCAAAGTTCTGTCAGTTAAAACACAAAACATGATGGGAATTTCATTTTGGAGGTTTAATTGCATTATTCCGTTTGTAGTAGCTTCACAAACATAATCAAAATGTTTAGTTTCCCCTTCAATAACGCTCCCAATAGCTATAATGGCATCCAGCATTGGGTAGCTTTGTTGCATTTTTTTACAACCATAAACCAGTTCAAAACTTCCCGGCACATTCCAACGAACAATATTTTCTTTTATAACACCACAATCCAATAACGCATCAAAAGCACCCTGAAACATTCCTTCTGTTATTTTAGGGTTCCATTCAGAAACAACCATCCCAAACCGAAAGTTTTTCGCGTTTGGGATGGTTGTTTTATCGTAATTAGATAAATTATTGTTTACTGTAGCCATATTATTTCATTGCTTCTGCTTTTCCAAGGTATAAGGTAGCTTTTTCTGCTTCAGGTGATTTTGGATACTTATCTACGATTGCATTTAAGTGTCTTAATGCAATCGTGGGTTTGTCTAAATCGATGGCTGTGATTCCTGCTTTCAACAAAAATCGAGGAGCGGTGAGTTCACTGGAGCTCATTGCTGCAGCATTTTCATAATATTTTAAGGCGTCTTCTTTTTGATCTAATTGAGCGAAAGCATCACCGATAGCCCCTTTAGCAATTGGAGCAACATTTGCATCATCAGCTTTAAATTGGTCTAAATATTCAATAGCTTCTTGATATTTTCCGGTATTTAAATAAGCAACACCCGCATAATAATTTGCCAAGTTTGCAGCATTGGTACCACTATAATTGTCAATAATGTCTACAAAACCAAATTTTCCGTTTCCTCCATTTAATGATAAATTAAATAAAGAATCTTTGGTTGTTGCAGTCAAAGCTTGTTCGTAGTAGGATTGAGCCTGAAACATTTCATTCATTGCTTCAGTTTCTTTTGGTTCTTGGATAAAATTTTGAAATCCTAAATATCCTAAGACGCTTATCGCTACGACTCCAACGAAAATTAAAATTGCTTTTTGATTCTTTTCTACCCAGGCTTCAGTTCTTGAAGCTCCTTCATCAAGGGTACTAAATACCTCAGCCGTTGTACTTTCCTCTTCTATCTGAGAAATTTTTTCGGCTTTATTTTTAGGCCTACCCCCTCTTTTCTTGTATGTTGACATAATATGCTTTGTTAAGTGTGCAAAAATATAATTTTTATTAGATAATAAAAGCACAAGTTTTTATTATTTTTCAATAATTTGCAGTTATCAATAAACAAAAGTTAAAATTACAACAAAAAGACTCTAAAATATTGGATTTCATGGTTTTAAAAAACTTATCGCTACTAAATTATAAAAACTTTGAAACTGTTTCTTTTGAGTTTGATTCGAAAATAAATTGCTTGGTAGGAAATAATGGGGTCGGAAAAACGAATGTTTTAGACGCAATATATCATCTTTCCTTTGGTAAAAGTTATTTTAATCCAGTAACCGTACAAAATATTAAACACGGTGAAGGATTTTTTGTAGTAGAAGGTAATTATGAAAAGAACAAGCGAGAAGAAAAGATCATTATTAGTGTAAAGAGAGGTCTAAAGAAAATTATCCGACGAAACGGAAAGCCCTATCCAAGGTTAAGTGAGCACATTGGTTTTTTACCCCTTGTAATTATATCTCCTGCAGATCGTGATTTAATTGTGGAGGGTAGTGAAACTAGAAGAAAGTTTATGGATGGAGTCATTTCTCAAGGGGACAATGATTATTTGAATACTCTATTAAACTATAACAAGATACTAAGTCAACGGAATTCATTATTAAAATATTTTGCTGTAAATAATACCTACAATCAAGAAACCCTAGATATTTATAATTTACAAATGCATGATTTGGGAACAACTATCCATGAAAAAAGAAAAACGTTTTTAAATGAATTTATGCCTATTTTTAAAAATAGATATCAATCGATAAGTAATTCTAAAGAAACAGTAAAAATTTATTACAAGAGCCAATTAAATGAACAGGAATTATTAATTTTATTAAGGGAAAATGCTAAAAGGGATAAAATAAATCAATACAGTAACTATGGGATTCATAAAGACGACCTTGTTTTTGAAATTAAAGAACATCCAATTAAAAAATTTGGATCACAAGGACAACAAAAATCCTTTTTAATCGCCTTGAAATTAGCTCAGTTTGATTTTATTAAAGCGCAAAGTAAAGTAAATCCAATATTACTATTAGATGATATTTTTGATAAATTAGACGAGCAACGAGTTGAACAAATTATTACTTTAGTGAAAAATGAAGATTTTGGTCAACTATTTATTAGTGATACCCACGTCGATAGAACTGAAAAAGTAATAAAAAAAATACATCAATCATACAAAATGTTTAAATTATAAAATGGCTAAAAGACAAGGTGATCAAAACTCATTAAGTGATGTATTAAAAGGTTTCATTGAAACCAATAGATTGCAAAAAGGATTGGATAAAGTCTCGATAGAAGATGCTTGGCATAAAGTTATGGGGAAGGCAATCTCGAAATATACAACCGGAATAAAGTTAGATAGACAAGTGCTCTATATTCAATTAAGCTCTTCTGTTTTACGAGAAGAATTAAGTTATGGTAAAACAAAAATAATAATGATGATTAACGAAGAAATGGGTAAAGAAATAATTAACAAAATTATTCTACGCTAACCATAAATCATAGCATAAAAAAAGCCTTCTATTATAGAAGACTTTTTTTTGTAATTAAAATATTTTTTAAAACATTTCTCTAGCTGAAAAATGAAAAGCGCCTTCAATAGCTGCATTTTCGTCACTGTCACTACCGTGAACAGCATTTTCACCAATAGAGGCAGCATATAGCTTTCTAATGGTTCCTTCTGCAGCCTCGGCTGGATTGGTAGCTCCAATCAAAGTACGGAAATCTTCTACAGCATTATTTTTTTCAAGGATAGCAGCAACGATAGGACCACGGGTCATATATTGAACTAACTCACCGAAAAAAGGACGCTCACTGTGCACTGCATAAAAAGCTTTTGCGTCATCCATGGTCATTTGAGTAAGTTTCATAGCTACGATTCTAAATCCGGAAGCTGTAATTTTTTCAAGTATGGCACCAATATTTCCTTTTTCAACACTATCGGGCTTTAACATAGTAAATGTTCTGTCTGTTCTCATTTTTTATAATTTTTTTGCAAAAGTATGCAATTTGAAATCATTTACCACAAGTAAACACTAATAAATTGTATATTCGCATACTATGAATTCAGAGGAAATTTTGATACTAAAACAAGCCCTGGCCAACACGACCAATATAGTTATTGTAGGTCATAAAAACCCAGACGGAGACGCAATTGGGTCCTGTCTAGGCTTGGCTAATTTTTTAAAACAATTAGAACACCAAGTAACTGTGGTTATGCCTAATGATTTTCCTGATTTTTTAAAGTGGATTCCAGAAACCCAAACAATCATTAATTTCGAGCAGCACCGAGACAACGTAAAAAAATGTCTTGTCGAAGCAGACCTGATTTTTACCTTAGATTTTAATGCGCTTAATCGAACTGGAGATTTAGCAACAGAATTAACGGCAACTAAAGCAAATTTTATACTCATTGATCATCACCAAGAACCAGATGATTACGCTCTTGTAACCTATAGCGATGTAGGGATGAGTTCAACCTCAGAAATGATATATCATTTTATAGAATTTATGGGTGGTCTCAACTTGTTAAACAAAGAAATTGCCACGCAATTATATGTTGGAATTATGACCGATACGGGGTCTTTTCGTTTTCCAGCGACAACAGCTACTACCCATAGGGTAATTGCAAATCTAATAGAAGCTGGTGCGCCAAATTCAATCATACACCAAAACGTCTACGACACCAACAGTCCCGACCGATTAAAACTCTTAGGAGTTGCCTTAAATAATATGGTAATGCTCCCCAATTACAAAACAGCCTTCATCACTTTAAGTCAGGAGGAATTGAATAATAACAATTTTAAAAAGGGAGACACCGAAGGTTTTGTTAACTATGCGCTATCAATGAGTGGTATTGTTTTTGCACTAATATTTATTGAAAATAAAAAAGAAAAAATTATAAAGATATCTCTTCGAAGCAAAGGTTCATTCTCTGTAAATGAGTTTTCAAGAAATCACTTTAACGGAGGAGGACATTTGAATGCCGCTGGTGGCAGAAGTTTAAGAACTTTATCTGAAACTGTTGAATATTTTATGAGTATCTTACCCCGCTATAATAAAGAATTAAATGAAGCGTAATTTATTATTAATCTTTACGATTTTAATGGTACTGTTTTCTTGTAAAAGTCCTGAAGCAAGAAAACCAGTACAGTATAAATCAGGTTCATTTATTTCTACATCCATTCAAAGAAATAAAGCTATTTTTGAAAAAGAGGAATTGGAAATTATCGAACTTTTAGAAGCTACTAAAAATCAAGCTTATTTTTCTTCAGAATCAGGTTTTTGGTATTATTATGATGTAAAAGATAGTACTCAGACTAAGGTTCCTAAATACGGAGATAACGTTAATTTTAGCTATGATGTAAAAAAATTAAATGGGGTCACTGTTCTATCGAAAAATGAAATTGGACTTCAAAATTGTATTATTGATCAAACAAATCAAGAGTTAATTTCTGGAATACGTGATGGACTCAAGTTAATGAAAGAAGGCGAAACTATTACTTTTTTATTCCCATCCTATAAAGCTTATGGTTATTACGGAATAGAAAATAAACTAGGAACTAATATTCCGATACAATGCACAGTAACATTAAATTCAATAAATAAAACAAATGAAAATTACTAGAATTATGAAAAAAGGAGCATTTTTAATTTTAATCCTTAGCCTAGGTTTGGCGTCTTGTCAAGAAAGTAACTACCCAAACTTAGAAAAGGGAGTGTATGCAGAGTTCAATACTAACAAAGGTGTTTTTGTTGCAAAATTATATCATGAGGAATCTCCACTCACGGTTGCCAACTTTGTTGAATTGGCTGAAGGTAGAAACGAATTGGTAGATTCGGCCTACAAGGGAAAAAAATATTTCGACGGATTGACTTTTCACAGAATCATAAAAGACTTTATGATTCAAGGAGGTGATCCACTTGGAACAGGATCAGGAAATCCAGGCTATACGTTTCCAGATGAGTTTTCGGACAATCTAAAACATGATAAAAAGGGCATTTTGTCAATGGCTAACTCTGGTCCAGCAACCAATGGTAGTCAATTTTTTATTACCCTAAAAGAAACTCCTTGGTTGGATGGAAAACACTCTGTATTTGGAGAAATTACAATAGGTCAAGATGTGGTAGATTCTTTAGGACTTGTCGAAACCGCAAAACCAGGTGATAAGCCTGTTGAACCTGTAGTAATAAACGAATTAAATATCATCAGAGTTGGTGATGCTGAAGAAATTTCATTCAAAGATGCAATGATGATAGCCGAAGAAAAAGAAAAAGAAAAGCAAGCTGAAAAAGCATTAGTAGCCAAGGTAACTGCTGAAATGTTAGCAAATGACATCGCTAAATCAGAGGAGATGCCTTCAGGCATTAAAGTTTACTTCAATAAAAAAGGGAACGGTGTAAAACCAAACGAAGGTTCTAAAATTAAAATGAACTATGCGGGTTATTTAAAAGATGGGGCTTTATTTGACTCAAATCTAGAGGAAATAGCAAAAAAATACAATACTTTTGACCATCGTAGAGCCGATGCTGGTGGCTATCAACCAATTCCAACAGATTATAGTAAAAATGCTCAATTAATACCCGGATTTAGAGAAGGTTTATTAATGATGAGTGTAGGTGATAAAATTACACTTTTAATTCCATCGCATTTGGCTTATGGTGAGCGAGGAATTCCAAATTTAATTCCTCCAGGAAGCGATTTAATTTTCACTGTAGAATTAGTGGAGATTGTAAAATAAAAGCTACTATTAAAACAGAAAAAGACCTTCTCACTAGAAGGTCTTTTTTATAGAATTAATTATTACTTAACATGTTTCAATTATACTATCAAGCGTCTTTCCTTATTTTTATTTTAGTAACGATTCTTTGGATCTGGAGTGTTTATCTCAAAGATGTCAGTATTGTAGATATTTTTTGGGGTTTAGGATTTGTAATTCTAAATGTATTTTATGTATTTAATTCAGGGGATTTAAATTCAAGAAAAATACTTCTATTAGTCTTAGTAAGCGTCTGGGGACTCCGTCTTAGCATTTATCTTGCCTACAGAAATATAGGAAAGGGAGAAGATTTTAGATACCAAGAGTTTAGAAGAAAATTTGGTCCCAAACGCTATTGGTGGTTTAGTTATTTTCAAGCTTTTTTATTACAAGGTGCTTTGATGATCCTTATTTCTAGCACACTTCTTGGGATAAGTTTTTCGTCCCAACCAACAACCCTTAGTACCCTAGACTATTTAGGTATTGCTATTTGGTTAATCGGATTTACTTTTGAGGCTGGTGGTGATTATCAGTTAATGCGTTTTAAGAAAGACAGTACAAATAAAGGAAACGTATTAACTACTGGTTTTTGGAAGTATACCCGTCATCCAAATTATTTTGGAGATGCTTCAGTGTGGTGGTCTTATGCCGTTTTTTGCATTTCTGCGGGAGCTTATTGGCAGGTAATAGGTTCCATAGTAATGACCCTATTGATTGTCAATATATCTGGAGTAGCATTGCTTGAAAAATCGTTAAAACAATCGAAATCTGCCTATTCAGATTACATCCAAAAAACGAATTCTTTTTTCCCTTGGTTCCCAAAAAAATAATTTTATGGATTTTATAAAAAAAAATATTTGGCTCATTCTTCTTGTTTTGTGGGGTTTGCCACTAAGTTACTACAGAAGTAAATTCCGTAAAATAGTTTACCAAACTGAAAGTTGGTTAATCAATATTAAACCCTATTTCATCAAAGAAATAAAAGGACTATTCGGGACTCTATATCCAGAAAATAAATCTTATATAAAGTTTAGAAACTTTTATTTATTCTATTTAATGGTTTATCTCTTACTTTTTTTGCTGTATATCATTTTTGATAAAAAAAATTAAAACTAATTTTTAAAGATAATATTAAACGTATATTACACCTTAATAAATAGTACTGTTAACTTTAGATTTTCTACACTAACTAATGTCTAAATTACCCGAAGAACATAAATTTATTGACCTTTCAGATTATGGTCGACCGGTCGCTAAAATAATTGCAAATTATCTTAAAAACACAATTTTCACTCCAATTCATGTAACCATTGGGTTTATCATAGCTGGCTTTTTAGCTATTTATTGTATGCTAGAAAACTTATATTGGTATGCTGCTTTTTTTTTAATTTTAAAATCAATTTTAGATGCTGCAGATGGGGAGTTAGCGCGAGTAAAACAAAAGCCTTCCTATACGGGACGTTATCTTGACTCCGTTGCAGATATACTGTTAAATGCCTTTTTTTTTATAACCATAGGGTACCTTACCAATGCTGATTACTGGAGTTGTTTTTTTGCGTTTTTTGGATTGCAACTCCAAGGAACACTATACAATTACTATTACACCATTTTAAGAAATAAATTTAATGGTGATACAACCAGTCGTGTTTTCGAAAATAGTACTCCGAAAGCTTTAGCTGGCGAAAAACAAAAACATGTCACTCTTTTATTTGGTTTATACAAATTCCTGTACGGAGTTTTTGATAAAATTATATACTATTTAGACTCCTCGGCAGAAAATAGTAAACGATGGCCAAATTTATTTATGACGGCCGTATCTGTCTTTGGCTTAGGATTTCAATTACTCTTGATTGCAAGTATGCTAGTGCTGGGACTAAAGGCCTTTATTATTCCTTTTTTCCTAATCAATACGATACTTGTTTTTATTTTTATTGCAATTAGAAAACTATTTTTTAATCGTTAATTAAAAAAATCACTTATTTTAAAGGAATTTCTTTTAAAATCGCTTTTAAAAAACTCCAAAATTTTTGCGTGGAAGAGATACTAGCGCGCTCATCTGGAGAATGCGCTCCTTTAATAGTTGGCCCAAAAGAAATCATATCCATTTTAGGATAATTTGTTCCTAAAATTCCACATTCTAGCCCAGCATGACATGCAGCTACATGAGCTTTTTCTCCATTGATTTTTTCATATAAAGAATCCAGCACTTTTAAAATAGCAGAATCCATATTGGGAGCCCAACCAGGATAATCTCCTGATAGATTTACTTCGAATCCAGCCAACTCAAATACAGATCTTAGAGAGCTAACCATATTTTCCTTTGAAGATTCAACAGATGAACGTGTTAAACAATCAATTTTAATTAGCCCCTTATCTAAAATAATTTTTGCAACATTATTAGAAGTTTCCACTAAATCATTTATGGCTGGACTCATCCTAAAAACACCATTATGTGCACCGGCGACTGCTTTTAAAAATGTATGTTGACATTCAAAACTAATTATAGTTTCTGGTACCTTTTGGAGTTTCTCTATACTAACGATCATCTCTGATTCTATCGGATGATATTCATCTAACAAATCAGTTTTTATTTTTTCAAAAGCAGTCATAAATTTAGATTCATTAACTACCACGATTTGAGCATTACTTTCTCTAGGAATTGCATTTCTTAGACTCCCACCAAGGATGGACGACACAGAGCAATATTGATTTGTTGCTATTAGAATGCGGTTCATTATTTTATTGGCATTGGCGAGGCCCAGGTGTATCTCCATACCACTATGGCCACCTTGCAACCCTTTTACGGTTATTTTATAGCCGATAGCATTTTTAGGCGCAGATTGTGGGCTGTAAGTTTTAGAAGCTGTAACATCCACTCCGCCAGCACAACCTACACCAATTTCATTATCCTCTTCGGTGTCTAAATTAAGAAGAATTTCTCCTTTTAATAGACCTCCTTTTAAACCCATAGCTCCGGTCATCCCAGTTTCTTCATCAATAGTAAATAATGCATCAATAGCAGGGTGAGCAATATCTTTACTCTCCAGAACAGCCATAATAGTAGCTACTCCTAATCCGTTATCTGCACCCAAAGTGGTTCCACTAGCTTTAACCCAATCACCATCCACATACATTTCTATACCTTGAGTTGCAAAATCAAATACTGTGTCGTTATTTTTTTGATGCACCATATCGAGATGGGATTGCAGTACAATCCCTTTTCTATTTTCCATTCCTAGTGTAGCAGGTTTACGAATAATTACATTTCTAACCTCATCTTCAAAAGTTTCTAAACCTAAATTATTTCCAAATTTTTTAATAAACTCAATGACTTGTTCTTCTTTTTTGGAAGCTCTTGGTACTGCATTTAAATCTGCAAAATTATTCCAAAGTCTTGTTGGCTCTAAATTTCTTATGGATTCGTTCATTTATAAACTATTTTAAAAAATTATAACTATAAGCAAAATTACGATTAACTTCTTTGAGTAAAAATTATAAAAAGATTTATTTGTAAGTTTGGAATATGCAAAGTAAAACGAAACAATTTTTAATAATCTTGATCCCAGTTCAAATCATCGTTTTGCAGGCATTAAAATATTTTCCAGAATTTATTGAAACCTACTATAGCACTGGGATATTTCCTGTGATTTCTGAAGCCTTACGATTTACGTTCGGATGGATACCCTTTTCAATTGGTGATATTTTTTACCTCATTTTTAGTATCCTGATCGTTCGATGGTTCTTTAAAAACTTGATAAAAGTTCGACGTGACCCTAAGTCGTTTTTTTTAGATGTATTTTCAACCTTATCGATTGTGTATTTATTTTTTAATTTAATTTGGGGATTAAATTATTATCGAATTCCATTGCACGAATCACTATCAATAAAAAAAAATTACACTACAGAGCAACTTATAAAAATTACCCAGCAACTCATAAAAAAATCAAACAAAATACACTTCGAATTGGGTTTTCAAGATTCGGTTAAGGTTGAAACTCCATACAATAATCAGCAACTATTTAACAAAACGATAAACGGGTATCAAAAAATTCAAAAAAAACACCCCAATCTAAACTATCAAAGAGCCAGTATAAAAAAAAGTAGTTGGAGTTTGCTTCTTACCTACATGGGCTACAGTGGTTATTACAACCCGCTAACTGGTGAAGCTCAAGTCAACGATTTAATTAAGCACTATATGTTTCCTGTAGTTAGTTGCCACGAACAAGCCCACCAGCTAGGCTATGCTGCTGAAAATGAAGCAAATTTTATTGCTGTATTAGCAACCATTAACAATGATGATCTATTTATAAATTATTCAGGATATATTTTTGCACTCCGTTATTGTCTATATGAAATCGCTAGAAGGGATATAGATATTTATAAGGAAATGCTATCTGCCGTTCATCCTGGAATCTTGAAAAGCTATCAAGAAATGCAAGATTTTTGGAGAAGTTATGAAAACCCTTTTGAAAACATTTCAAAAACAGTTTGGGATCGTTTTTTAAAGGTAAATAATCAAACTAATGGAATAAAAAGTTACAACTATATGGTCGGTTTAATTGTAAATTATTATGAAGAACAATTCATTTAAGTTGTTTTTACGTTAAAATTTTAATTAATAACCTTAAATGAAACAGTATTTGTATTTTTAAATTTTACTGAAACTAAACAAAACTTTGGAAAAGCTACATTAATATAAACAGCAATAAACAACTGTTAATATAGCAAAAACTTATATTTGTCCTATGTTAAAAAATATTTCAAGTACTCAAAATCCATTAATAAAAAAAATTATTTTATTACAGGAAAAATCTAAGGAACGTAAAAAAACAGGTGCTTTCGTTATTGAAGGAAAACGAGAAATTGAATTAGCATTAAAGGGAGGTTATCAAATAGAAACGATTCTTTTTAATTCAGTTATAATATCAAAAGAAGAAGTCTTGAATCATTTTGGAGCACCGACCATTAATTTAATTGAAATTAGCGCTGAAGTTTATAAAAAAGTTGCGTACCGAAGCTCTACAGAAGGTATTATAGCTATCTCTAAAGCTAAAGATTTAAGTTTAATTAATTTAAATCTAAGAAAAGAAGAATTGCTAGTTCTTGTTGCAGAAGCTCCTGAAAAACCCGGTAATATTGGTGCCTTTTTAAGAACTGCCGATGCTGCAAATGTTGATGCTGTAATCATCGCAAATCCAAAAACAGATTTATACAATCCTAATATTATTAGATCTAGTGTTGGATGTATTTTTACTAATACCCTTGCTACTGGTAGCACTTCAGAAATCATTGCCTTTTTAAAAGAAAAAAAAGTAACTATATTTAGTGCCATTCTCCAAGAATCAGAACCTTATTACACTCAAGATTTTACGAGAAATACTGCGATCGTAGTAGGTACTGAAGCTACTGGCTTAACTCAAGAATGGAGAACAAGTAGTTATAAAAATATTCATATTCCTATGCAAGGCGAAATAGATTCTATGAATGTATCCGTAGCTTCTGGAATTCTTTTATTTGAAGTTAAAAGACAACGACATTTCAAATGACCTTTTACACACATATTCAACTCACACATTTAAAAATAGAATTTTACAAATGACCGCCTCTACCCTTTTTTATAGTATCATTTTCATATTAATTATCAGCTTTATTATTGATAAATTTTTAGATGCTTTAAATACAAAACGTTACAGTGATCCCATCCCTCAAGAACTTCATGATGTTTACGATCAAGAAGATTATCTAAAATCACAACGTTATAAAAAAGCAAATGATCGTTTCAGTTCCATTGCTTCATCGATTTCATTAATCGTAACATTATTATTTTTTTATTTAGATGGTTTTGCTTTCGTGGATGAATGGGCTCGAACATTTTCAGACAATTCGATTATTATTGCACTTATCTTTTTTGGGAGTATCATGTTTGCAAGTGATTTGTTAAGTATTCCTTTTGGCTATTACCATACTTTTATAATCGAAGAAAAATTTGGATTTAATAAAACTAGTTTAAAAACATTTTTTTTGGATAAAATCAAAGGATGGTTGATGTCTGCTGTTTTAGGTGGTCTATTACTTTCGATAATTATTTGGTTTTACGAATCGACAGGTAGTAATTTTTGGATATATGCTTGGGGTATAATAACTGTATTTGTGTTATTTATGAATCTATTTTACGCACGTTTAATTGTACCTCTCTTCAACAAGCAAACACCACTTAGTGACGGTACTTTAAAAACTAAAATTAAAGATTATGCTCAAAAAGTAGGTTTTCAACTAGATAAAATAGTTGTAATTGATGGTTCTAAAAGGAGTACAAAAGCCAATGCTTACTTCTCAGGTTTTGGAAGCGAGAAAAGAGTTACGCTATTTGACACCTTGATTAATGATCTAGAAGAAGAAGAAATTGTTGCAGTTTTAGCCCACGAAGTAGGCCATTACAAAAGAAAACATATATTATTTAATTTAATAATGAGCACTTTAATTATGGGATTTACCTTTTGGGTATTATCCTTATTAATTGGAAGTCCGTTGTTATCTGAAGCGTTAAATGTTTCCACTCCTTCTTTTCATATAGGTTTGATTGCCTTCGGAATACTCTACAGTCCTATTTCGGAACTAACGGGATTAGTTATGAATTTTATTTCAAGAAAATTTGAATACCAAGCGGACAACTATGCAAAAGAAACTTTCGATGGAGCTCCATTAATCTCCGGTCTAAAAAAATTAAATAAAAATAGTTTGAGTAATCTTACTCCACACCCAGCCTATGTTTTTGTTCATTATTCGCATCCCACCCTATTGCAGCGATATGTTAATCTTACGAGGCAATAAAATTAAATAAACTGTAATAATAAAGATTAATTTTATGGTTTATAACAATCATTTATGTATTTTTAATTTATGACAGATAAGGCACTGGATATAGAAAATAAAGAGATTGCTAAGCAATATAAAAAATTGCTTAAGATTAGTTATCGGACACTTTCAAAAGAAGATAAAAAATTAATCCGAAATGCCTTCGACATTGCAGTTGATGCTCATAAAAATCAACGAAGAAAATCTGGAGAAGCGTATATATTTCATCCCATTGCTGTAGCAAAAATTGTAGCCTCAGAAATTGGATTAGATTCTACTTCTATTGCAGCAGCATTATTGCACGACGTTGTTGAAGACACCAATTATACCTTAGCTGACGTAGAACAAATGTTCGGCGAAACGGTTGCAAGAATCGTAGATGGTCTAACCAAAATTTCACATTTATCCACAGATAAAGATATTTCTCTCCAAGCGGAAAATTTTCGAAAAATGCTTTTAACACTTAATGAAGATATTAGAGTTATCATTATTAAGATTGCTGATCGTCTTCATAATATGCAAACCATGGGGTCTATGCCTCCAGATAAACAAGTTAAAATTGCTTCTGAAACACTTTATATATATGCTCCATTGGCTCACAGGATTGGAATGTATAACATTAAAACAGAATTAGAAGATTTAGGTTTAAAATACACGGAACCGGAGGTTTACAATGATATCTTCAGTAAAATTAAAGAAAGTAAACAACAGCAAGACAAGTACATTAAAACCTTTACTAGTATAATTAAAGACACGTTAGATAAAGAAAAATTAAAGTATGAAATTAAAGGAAGACCAAAATCAATTTTTTCAATAAGAAGAAAAATGATGATTCAAAATGTTTCTTTTGATGAAGTTTATGACAAGTTTGCGGTGCGAATCGTATACAACTCTAGTGAAGAAAACGAAAAATTCATCGCTTGGAAAATTTATTCCATAGTAACAGACAATTTTCGTCCCAATCCCACCAGATTACGTGATTGGATTTCATCGCCAAAATCTACCGGTTATGAAGCGCTGCATATAACTGTTATGGGACCCAAAGGACGTTGGGTTGAAGTTCAAATTAGATCAGAGCGAATGAATGAAATAGCTGAAAAGGGATTTGCAGCACATTATAAATATAAAAATAAAGAAAAAGGGGATATTGAGTTGGACAATTGGCTTAATAAATTACAAGAAACGTTGGGTAGCTCTGAAATTAGTGCCGTCGATTTTGTCGAGGAATTTAAACTCAATCTCTATGCAAAAGAAATTTTTGTATTCTCTCCAATGGGTGATTTATATTCTTTGTCTAAAGGATCCACTGCCCTTGATTTTGCTTTTCACGTTCATACAGAAATTGGATTACATACCAGAGGAACAAGGGTGAACGGTAAGCTTGTTCCACTTAGTAAAAAACTAAAAAGCGGGGATCAAGTTGAAATAATTACATCAGACAAAGCCAAACCAAATTCTAATTGGTTAGATTATGCAGTATCTGGACGAGCATTATCAAAAATAAAATCCTCCTTAAAAGAGGAAGAAAAATTAATAGCTAAAGAAGGAAAAGTAATTCTAGGCAGAAAATTAAAATCTCTAAAAATTCCTTTTGATGAAAACACCGTAAATCAACTTGTATCTTATTTTAAAATCAACACGAGTTTAGATTTATTTTATCGAGTTGGAGTCGGTATTATTGATAATAAAAAACTTAAAGAGTTTGTTGCTTCCAGAAATAACGCTTTTGTAAGTTTTTTTAAAAATCGATTACGAAAAAATACGAAACCAGAAGAGATTGACAAGGATGAAATTACCACTAAATACGATCAATTAGTTTTTGGAAAAGAGGAAGAACAATTAGATTATAAATTGTCTGCCTGTTGTAATCCAATACCAGGAGATAATGTGTTTGGTTTTGTAACGGTTTCTGATGGGATAAAGGTTCATAAAAAAAATTGTCCCAACGCCCTTCAACTTCAAAGTAACTTTAGCTATAGAATTATCAATGCAAAGTGGAAAGATTCAACACAAAGTGATTTCAAAGCAGAAATTGTTATCTCTGGGATTGACACCATTGGTTTGGTGAATGAAGTCACAAAAATTATATCTAACAATCTTAGTATAAATATTATTAATCTTCATTTTGAAAGTGATGATGGTGTTTTTAATGGAAATATTGCTGTTGTCGTAAAGAATATTACTATTCTTGATAACCTTTTGAAAAACATTAAAAAAATTAATGGTATCGATAAAGTTAGCAGACTATAATTAAGTATTTTTGTGCTATTATGAACGTAAAGGAAAATCCAAATAATCAAGGAATCGTAAAAAATGTGTTTACAACCTTTTTAGGTGAAAATGGTCACAGAAAAACACCAGAAAGGTATGCAATACTCCAAGAGGTATATGATCTCGAAGAACATTTTGATATAGATTCGCTCTACATCAACATGAAAAATAAAAACTACAGGGTTAGTAGGGCAACACTTTACAACACGATAGAATTACTTTTAGAGTGCGGTTTGGTCCGAAAACACCAATTTGGCCAGAGCCAAGCACACTACGAAAAATGTTATTTTGATAAACAACACGATCACCTCATTTTGTCTGATGGGGAAGTAATAGAGTTTTGCGATCCTAGAATCCAATCTATAAAAAAAACCATTGAAGAAGTTTTTAATGTAGATATTATTAATCATTCACTTTATTTTTACGGAAATAAAAAAAATCCTGACAACAAACAGGACAAATCATAACATATGGCAGTAGATTTATTATTAGGATTACAATGGGGGGACGAAGGAAAAGGGAAAATCGTAGATGTTCTCACCAAAAATTATCATATCATAGCACGATTCCAGGGTGGCCCAAATGCAGGACATACCCTAGAATTTGATGGAATAAAACATGTGTTAAGAACTATTCCTTCTGGTATTTTCCACGATAAATCTATCAATGTAATTGGTAACGGTGTTGTAATAGATCCTGTTGTTTTTGTAAAAGAATTAGAAGGTCTTGATAAATACCACATAGACTATGTATCTAAATTAATTATATCAAGAAAAGCACATTTAATCTTACCAACACACCGTCTATTAGATGCTGCGTCCGAGGCATCTAAAGGAAAAGCCAAAATTGGCTCTACGCTCAAGGGAATCGGCCCTACTTATATGGATAAAACCGGCAGAAATGGTATTCGTGTTGGGGATTTAGAGTTAGAGACGTTCAAACAAAAGTATAAATCACTTGCAAAAAAGCACGTGGCAATGATTGACTTTTACGATGTAGAAATACAATATGATCTAGACGAAATGGAAACAGAATTTTTTGAGTCTATTGAAAAATTAAAAAAGTTAACGTTTATTGATAGTGAGGAGTATTTAAATCAAGCCATCAAATCGGGTAAAACCATCCTTGCAGAAGGAGCTCAAGGATCCCTTTTGGATATTGATTTTGGCACTTATCCCTTTGTTACATCTTCGAATACTACTGCTGCAGGGGCTTGTACAGGGCTTGGTGTTGCACCGGGAAAAATAAATGAAGTATATGGAATATTTAAAGCCTACACGACGCGGGTTGGTTCAGGTCCGTTTCCCACTGAATTATTTGACAAGATTGGAGCTAAAATGGCCAAAGTAGGTCATGAATTTGGAGCCGTTACCGGCAGAGCTAGACGCTGTGGATGGTTAGACTTAGTAGCCTTAAAATATACTTGTGAAGTTAATGGAGTTACGCAATTAATGATGATGAAAAGTGACGTCTTAAGTGGCTTTGATCATCTTAAAGTTTGTACATCCTACAATTATAAAGGTGAAATTATAAAACATCTTCCCTACAATATTGAAGCGGAAAACGTAACACCTATCTATACTAATTTAAAATGCTGGAAAGAGGATTTAACCAAAATGACAGAAGCCAGTCAGCTACCAAAAGAATTAAACGATTACATCGATTTTCTAGAAAAAGAATTAGAATTACCTATCAAAATAGTTTCTGTAGGTCCAGACAGGAAACAAACAATACCTAGGTAATACCAATTTCTTAGTATCTTTGTTAACACCAAATACAAAGAATTTATTTGAAACTTATTAATTACATCCTGGTTGTTTTTTTATGGTTTGGCTACACTTTATCCGCACAAGTAGAAGTTTCCAAAACTGACGAAAAAACTCAAGTAACTATTAAATCTGGTTATTGGGAAAAGAAACCTGATATACCAGATGCCGTTATATACACCAGAGATAAATCTGGACAAGTTTATATTATTCACGAAGGTGTTGAAATGTGGTGCGATCAAGCTTTTGTTTATACCAAGGATAATTTTGTCAAAGCCTATGGTTCCGTAAAAATAATTCAAGGAGATACGGTTTCTATGAAAAGTAATTATAGTGAATACAATGGCAATACTCAATTCGCTTTTGCCAGTGGCAAGGTTTTTTTTAAAGACCAAAAAACATCTCTTAAAACAGATACCTTATACTTTGATCGTATCAAACAACAAGCTTTTTACAATAGCGGAGGGATTGTAAAAGATTCTTCAAGTACCCTTACTAGTAAAGAGGGAAGGTATTTTGCTAAATCAAAAAAGTATCAGTTTTTATCGAATGTCGAAATTAAAAATCCGAAGTATACTATAAATTCTGAACAATTAGATTTTTACTCAGAAACAGGACTGGCCTACCTATATGGTCAATCTACTATTGTTGGTGAAACAAGCACTGTACATTGTGAAAGAGGTTATTACAATACCAGAAACGATATTGGGTACTTTGTAAAAAATTCAAGGATTGATTACGAAAATAGAATTATGTATGGTGACAGTATTTATTTCAATAGAAATAAAAATTTTGCTTCTGCAACAAATAACATCCAAATTATTGATACGTTAAACAATAGTTATGTTAGAGGTCATTATGCAGAAGTTTTTAAAGACAAAGACTCTGTTTTTATAACTAAAAGAGCCGTTGCGATCACGGTTCGGGAAAACGATTCCATATATATACATGCAGATACCTTAAAGATTACAGGAAAACCTGAACATCGTATTTTAAAAGGTTTTTACAAAGCCCGATTTTTTAAAAGGGGATTGCCTGATGAAGAACCTACCAGCGGTAAATGTGATTCTATTTTCGTAAATGAGAGAACTGGTATTACCAAGCTTTTACGCAATCCCATATTGTGGTCTGGGCAAAATCAAATGACAGGGGATACCATTCATTTACTCAGAAATATCCAAACAAACAAACTAGATACTTTGAAGGTATATAACAACTCATTTATCATCCAAAAAGATAGTGCTGGATACAATCAGGTAAAAGGAGAACGATTGATTGGCTTGTTTACTGATAACGAATTGGACACCATAAATATTAAAAAAAATACGCAGGTAATTTTCTATTCAAGAAATGAAAATGAAGAATTAGTTGGAATTAATAACACCACGAGTAGTTCCATTCAAATGTATCTAAAAGATCAAGAAATCAGAGGTATTCGTTTCGTTAAAAAAGTAAATGGGAAATTATATCCTCCATCACAGTTTCCAGAAAATGCGAGAATTTTACCGGGCTTTAAGTGGTTTGGTGACGACCGATTGTTAAAAGTTAATGATTTATTTAGAGGAAAACCAGCACCCATTCTACCAAAAATTCAAGGCATTCCTCTACCAAAAAAAGAGGATGCTTTTTTTGACAGTAGCCCAATAAAGTATAACTCAATACCAAATGACTAACATAATAAGAAATCAATGGAAAAAGATTTTTTTAAATATCAGGCTCAAACCACTCCACATCCTCTAGCTCTAGAGGTGTCTGAGGCAAAAGGATCTTTCATTTATGATAGCAATCAAAAAAAATATTTGGATTTTATAGCCGGAGTTTCTGCTTGTAGTTTAGGGCATTGTCATCCAAAAGTGGTGGAAGCGGTAAAAAAGCAGTTAGAAAAATATCTTCATGTAATGGTTTATGGAGAATTTATTCAAGAACCCGCTGTTCGTCTAACAAAACTACTCCAACATTATTTGCCAAATAACTTAACGACCACGTATTTAACAAATAGTGGAACCGAGGCTATAGAAGGGGCCATCAAGCTTGCAAGAAGAGCCACTAAAAGAAAAGAAATTATTTATGCCAATAAAGCATATCACGGGAGCACACTGGGAGCGTTAAGTATTTTAGGAATCGAAAGTCAAAAACAAAAATTTGGACCGCTAATTCCTGAGTGTCACGCAATCGAGTTTAATGATGAAAACGAATTATCAAAAATCACTAACAAAACAGCAGGTGTCATTTTAGAGACGATTCAAGGCGGCGCAGGATTTATAGTTCCAAGAAATGACTATTTAAAAAAAGTAAAAGACCGTTGTAAAAAGGTTGGAGCATTGTTAATTTTAGATGAAATCCAACCAGGATTTGGTCGAACTGGTAAGTTGTTTGGATTTCAACATTTTGGGATTTCACCAGATATTTTAGTGGTTGGAAAAGGAATGGGAGGAGGAATGCCAATTGGAGGGTTTATTGCTTCTAAAGAATTGATGATGTTATTATCTAACAATCCTAAATTAGGGCATATCACCACTTTCGGGGGAAATCCTGTGATTGCAGCAGCAGCTTTAGCTACCTTGAAGGAAATAACAGAAACTTCAATAATTAAAGAAACGCTGGTAAAAGAAAAACTTTTCAGAAAACTTCTGGTACATCCATCCATTAAAGAAATTCGTGGAAAAGGCTTGATGCTTGCGATGATTGTTGAATCTCCAGAACTCGCTTCAAAGTTGATTTTAAAGTGTAAAGAAAAAGGAGTATTGCTTTTTTGGCTTCTTTTCGAAAACAAAGCGATCCGTATTACTCCACCTTTAACGATATCCAAGCAAGAAATTATTGAAGGTTGCAAGGTTATATTAGAGGTATTCGATTCAATTAAAACCAATTAACCACAACTCATTTATCTATAACATAAGTTAAATAGACACCTACTCTGTTAATAAGTCCGTTAACAACAAAAAACGGCACAACATTTGAATATAAGTATACATTAGTATATTTAATTTAATTGTGAATTATAATTTAAATAATGAACTTGAGCGACCAAAACAACATACCACTTACCCGTTTCGAATCCATGCTAAAAACAAATAACGTGTTTTTCTTTGATTCTAGTGAGTTTGAAGATATTATTCACTATTACTTGAATAATGGGAAAATCGCTCTTGCAAAAAAGGCAACAAAACTGGGATTAGAACAGCATCCAACTTCTATTAATTTAAAATTATTTCAAGTTGAAATGTTCATATTTGAAAATGAATTAGAAATAGCCGAAGAACTTTTAGAAAACATTTATTTACTTGAAAAATTTAATGAAGAGGTTTTTATTCAAAAAGCCAATATACTTTCGAGAAGAGATAAGCATTTAGAGGCTATCAAAATGTTAGAAAAAGCTCATGATTTGTCTACAGAACCTTCCGATGTACTATCGCTAATAGGTATGGAGTACTTATTTTTAGAAGATTTTGAAAATGCAAAAAAATATTTTATTCAATGTCTTCAGGATGACAGCGAAGACTTCTCAGCACTTTACAACATTATCTATTGTTTTGAATATCTAAATCAAACAGAAGAAGCCATAGAATATTTAAATGGCTTCTTAAATAAAAATCCTTACTGTGAAGTTGCTTGGCATCAAGTAGGTAAACAATACTCTTTATTAAAAGAATATAGAAAAGCGCTAGCAGCTTTTGATTTTGCAATTATAAGTGATGATCAATTTATTGGTGCCTATCTTGAAAAGGGGAAAGTTTTAGAAAAACTAAAACGTTATAATGAAGCTATTGAAAGTTATACCGTAACACTGGGTTTAGATGATCCAACTTCATTTGCATTATTAAGAATAGGTAAGTGTTACGAAAATTTAGGTAATAATGAATTAGCACTTCAATTTTTTAATAAATGTGTAGAGGAAGATCCTTTATTAGACAAGGGTTGGATTGCTATCACCGATTATTATAACAAGATTAAAAATTTCAAAAAAGCATTGTATTACATCAATAAAGCCATCAATATTGATAGTGAAAACGTGTTGTATTGGAAGCGATATGGGAAAATAAACTACAGACTAAATCTTTATGAGGAGGCAGAAGTAGGTTACCGAAAAACACTAGAATTAGGGAATTACGAGCTCAATTCTTGGTTAACTCGTAATGATATATTATTAAAATTAGGGGAGTTTGAAGCCGCAAAAAACAACTTGTTTCAGGCGAAAGAATTTTACCAAGAAAGTGCAGAGATAGAATATCGACTGGCAGGTTTGTTTTTTAAAAACTTAGAATTTAACCAGGGTGAATTTCATCTAAAAAATGCGCTAAAGTTAGATTCAGAATTTTTAATTATTATTGAAGAACTTTTTCCGAAAGTTTACAGTCTTAAGAAAGTTAAAGAAATAATTAAAGTACACAAAAAAGCTTCCCTGTAAAATGTGTATTTTTGATGGTATTAGTTTATTAAATGCATCAAAATATAATGCCAAAACGTAACGCTCTAGATTATCTTGCCATTACTGCTAAAGGAATAGCGATGGGGGCTGCAGATGCAGTTCCTGGGGTTTCTGGTGGTACAATAGCTTTTATCACTGGTATTTACGAGGAATTAATCGCTACGTTGAGCGGTATTAATCTTTCCCTTATTAAAACGTTACAAAAACGGGGTCTAGCTGCTTTTTGGAAACAACTAAATGGAAATTTCATTCTCGCCTTGATTGTTGGAATTGCCGTCAGTTTTTTGAGCTTTATGAAAATTGCAAAATATCTTATTGAAACACAAGCAATTTTAATTTGGTCATTTTTTTTCGGGCTTATTATTGCAAGTATTCTATATATTGGTAAACAAATAAAAATATGGTCATTTAAAATCCTAATTGCAATGCTACTAGGGGGTTTAATAGCTTATTTTATTACAACTATTCCTCCTTTAGCTAATAATGAACATCCATTTTTTTTGTTTTTGGCTGGAGCAATTGCTATTTGCGCAATGATTTTACCAGGCATTTCAGGTTCGTTTATATTGTTGATCTTAGGAGCTTATAAAATCTTAAGCGATGCAATACACGATTTTAATATTAAAACTTTATTTATTTTTATGAGTGGAGCACTGGTTGGTTTACTTAGCTTTAGCAAAATATTAAAATGGCTTTTTAAAAATTATGAAGATTTAACTTTAGCAGTTTTAACAGGATTCATTATAGGCTCACTGAATGAAATTTGGCCTTGGAAACAAACAATCACTGTTTTTTCAAAGGAAAAAGGGATGGAACTATTTTTTAATCAAATTTCTGATTTAGGGACTCTTTCGGTTTTTCAAAAACAGAATTTAGATTTCAGTAGTCATAAAATAATGGTAGAAAAAAGTATTAGTCCATATACTTACTCAGAGATTAATCACGGAATAGATTCACAATTGTTTCTCGCTATACTCTTCATGATTCTAGGTTTTTCGGTCGTATTTTTATTAGAAAAAACTGCAGCTAAAAAAACTTCAAATGGCCATTGAAAGATCATTAACAGATAAAATCTGGCTTGTTTTGAAAGGACTTGCTATGGGTACTGCGAATAAAGTACCTGGAGTATCTGGAGGAGTAGTGGCATTCGTTGCTGGTTTTTATGAAGAATTTATATACTCCTTGCAAAAAATTAATAAAAAAGCATTTCTTCTTTTATTTAAAAGAGGCATAAAATCATTTTTGGAATATACCAATGCTCGTTTCTTAAGTTTATTGTTTTTAGGAATGATTATTAGTTATTTCAGTATTTCTAAAATTCTAGATTATCTTCTAATAAACTACGAGCTCTATGTTTGGAGTACTTTTTTCGGAATGATTATCGGATCATTATATTATTTAGCTAAAAACTTCCGAGCGTGGAACCGAAAAAATATCCTTTTTTTATTGCTTGGAATTATCATAGGAGTTAGTATTAGTTTTTTAGAGCCTGCTAAAGAAAACAACAATCTACTTTTTGTTTTTTTATGTGGAATTATTGGAGTTTCAGGCATGACCTTACCCGGATTATCAGGTTCTTTTATTTTAATCTTATTGGGTAATTATGTATTGCTATTAGTGGACTCTGTAAATGCACTCTATGATACCGTTTCAGATATATTTCATGGAGATTTTAACTTCATAGATGATGCTAGAAGAATCCATCTATTAAAAGTCTTATCCGTATTCTCATTGGGTTCTGTTGCAGGATTAGTAACCCTCTCCAATGTTTTAGCATTTCTTTTAAAATATTACAAAAAAATTACAAATGCATTAATTATAGGTTTCATAGGAGGTTCACTGGGCGTAGTTTGGCCTTGGAAAGAAAAAATATTAGAAAAGGACTTATCTGGAAATATTTTGTTAGACTCGAATGGTCGGGAAATTATTATTCGCTATCAAAGATACTTCCCTTCAGAATTATCTCACGAAATATTTTTAGCGATTTTATCAATGTTCGTAGGTATTTTTATTCTTCTTCTCTTGGACGGATATCATAAAAAAAAATAAATTCAAATGGTTAAATATGGGTTAATTGGAAATAGAATTGGTTATTCCTTCTCAAAAACATTTTTCAACTCTTTGTTTGAACGAGAAGGTAGAAATGATCTATATGAAAATTTTGATATTCCTGATTTAAATCATTTCAAAAACATTCTCTATGAAAACACAAAATTAAAAGGCTTGAATGTGACAATTCCTTACAAAGAGAGTATTTTCAAATATTTGGATAAAATTGATACTGATGCTCAAAAAATTGGAGCTGTCAATACCATAAAAATTTCCTCGAAAGGAGCTCTAATTGGCTATAATACAGATCATATTGGCTTTACAAAAGCCCTAAGTAGTTTATTACCCTTACCAACTAGGAACGCACTGGTGCTCGGTACTGGAGGAGCAAGTAAAGCAGTAATATATGCTTTAAAAGCGTTGAATTTTAATATCACACCTGTTTCTAGATCAAATAATAAAGGTGTGGTTGTCTATTCAGAATTAAATAAACAAATTATCTCCCATCACCATTTAATCGTTAATTGTACTCCATTAGGAACACATCCAAATATTGATGAATATCCTGCTATCCCCTATCATTTTATCTCTAAAAAGCATCTTATATTTGATCTCACTTACAATCCTCATGAAACTTCATTTATGAAACTAAGTAAAGAACAAGGAGCTAGAGTAAGTAATGGATTAAAGATGTTGAAATATCAGGCCGAAGAAGCTTGGTCGATTTGGAATTCATAAAATATTTAATATTTTTCTTAAATACTTTGACCTTCCTTTGGTAATTAGTAAGTAGTTAGTATCTTGATACCATAAAAAAACCCAGAAAAAATTTGGGTACTATTTGAACCTTAACATTGAAAAAAATGTCAGAAAAAGAAAACAATAAAGAAATTGAAAATATTGAAACGCAAATTTCAGAATCATCAAATAAGCAAGAAACAGTTGAAAAAGAAATAATTGAAGATATAAAAAATGAACCGGTTACTGAAAAAGAAAACACTGATTCTTCAAAAATAACAGTGTCGCAACCTGAAGAAGAGGAACATTCTGAAATTTTAAAAGAAACTCCTAATATAGATTATAGTCAATTAACTGAACTGGAATTAATTTCTGAACTAAAATCGATTATCCACAGTAAACCAGTTCAACAAATTAAAGATACTGTTGAAAATATCAAAAATGAATTTAACCTAAAATTCCAGGAAGGATTAGAAAAAAATAAAGAAAGCTTTCTAGCAGAAGGAGGAAATATAATAGACTTTTATTATACCACTCCAGAAAAAAAAGAATTTGATTCTTTCTATTATCATTACAAAGACAAAAGAAGTACGTATTATAAGAACTTACAAAAAGATCAAAAAGCAAATCTTACAAAAAGGGAGGAAATAATTGAAGAATTAAAAAGTCTTTTCAATGCGAAAGAAAATACCAGTACTATTTATAAAAGATTTAGAGATATTCAAGAAAGGTGGTTTGAGACTGGATCTATACCTCGAGATAAATACAATACTGTTTGGAATAATTATCACCATCACGTTGAAAACTTTTATGACATCCTTCACCTAGATAGAGAATTCAGAGACCGTAATTTTAAACAAAATTTAGAACACAAGCTACGATTAATTGGAAGAGCAGAGGAACTTACTAAGGAAGAAAATAACAGTAAAGCTTTCCGCGAATTACAGATGCTTCACAAAATGTGGAAAGAAGAAATTGGTCCTGTAGCTAAAGAATTTAGCGATGATATTTGGGAAAAATTTAGTGCAGCAACTAAAATAATTCACGATAAGAGAAATGAGTATTTAGAAGAACAGGAAAAAGTTGCAGAAAAAAATGTTGATTTAAAAATAGAATTAATTAACAACATAGCATCTTTAACAGAAACTGCCAAAAATAAAGGGCACCAAACTTGGCAAAATACCATAAAAAAAGTTCAGGAATTAAGAGATCAATTTTTTGAATCCGGTAAAGTACCTATATCCAAAAATAAAGAAATTTGGAACTCATTTAAAGAAGCAACTAGAAATTTCAATAAAGAAAAAAATGCATTTTACAAAGGTCAAAAGAAAGAACAGTTTGATAATCTTGCGAAGAAAAAAGAATTGATAAAGGTTGCTCAAGACAACAAAGATGGAGATGATTTTGAAACGTTAACTCCGTTAATGAAAAAAATTCAAGCAGATTGGAAAAAAATTGGGCATGTTCCAAGAAAAGATAGTGATAAAATTTGGAAAGAATTTAAAGCTATTTGCAATCATTATTTTGATCGTTTACATTCCCAAAAAGATGAGGCGAATAAAGAAGAATTGGCAAACTTCGAAGCTAAAAAAACTTTTTTAGAATCTTTGAAGTCTTTGACCCTAGAAGGTGACCACAGCAAAGATATTGCAGCTATTACTAGTAAAATTAAAGAGTGGAAAGGACTTGGTAGAGTCCCTTATACCAAAAAGAATATAGAACAAGATTTTAATAAAACATTGGACACGCTATTTGAAAAATTAGATGTAGATAAAAAACAAATAGAGCTGATTAAATTTGAAAATAAATTAAATTCTTTTGTTTCGGAAGAAGATGATCGAAAACTAAAAAACGAAGAGTTTTTTATTTCTAAAAAAGTAGGAGAAATAAAAAATGAAATAAGACAATTAGAAAATAATTTACTATTCTTTAAGCACGTAAAGGATGATAATCCAATGGTAAAAGATGTCCACAAGAACATCTCAAAACAAAAAGAAAATCTAAACACTTGGATTGAAAAGTTAAAAAAAGTAAGGGTTATAAGGAAAGGATAATATCAGAATAATTAAAAGGTGTCCATCGACACCTTTTTTTATTTTTTTATTTTTTTTGCTTCTTCCCAGTAAATATTCATTTCAGATAAGGTCATATCTTTGATTGGTTTATTCAATTGTTTGGCTTTTTTTTCCAAATATTGAAACCTTTTGATAAACTTTTTGTTAGTTCGTTCTAGCGCATTTTCAGGATTTATTTTTAAGAAACGAGCATAATTAATCATTGAAAATAAAACATCTCCAAATTCAGCTTCGATTTTATCAGCATTATTTTTAGAAATTTCGTCATCTAACTCTTGAAGTTCTTCTTTCACTTTATCGAATACTTGTTGGGGCTCTTCCCAATCAAATCCTACACCTGCAACTTTATCTTGAATTCTAGATGCTTTAACGAGAGCTGGCAATGATTTTGGTACTCCCTCTAAAACACTTTTTTTTCCTTCCTTTAGCTTTAAAGATTCCCAGTTTTGTTTGACTTCTTCTTCATTATTGACTCTCACATCACCATAAATATGAGGATGTCTTGAAATTAGTTTATCACTAATAGAATTAGCAACATCTTCAAAATCAAAATCATTTGTTTCACTTCCAATTTTTGAATAAAAAACAATGTGTAATAATAAGTCTCCAAGTTCATTTTTAATTTCTGACAAATTATTCTCTAAAATAGCATCACCTAGCTCGTAGGTTTCTTCTATCGTTAAATGACGAAGTGATTCAATAGTTTGCTTTTTATCCCAGGGGCATTTTTCCCTTAACTCATCCATAATGGTAAGAAGCCTATCTAATGCCTTAAGTTGATTAGCTCTCTGGTTCATGCACTATTCTTCTTCTTCAGAATATTTATCATTGAATTGTGATATCCCGTTTTTAGTTAATAGATTGTACCATTGAATAATTTTTTTAATATCACTTGGATACACTCTATCTTCATCATAATCAGGTAAAATTTCGAAAAAGTATTCCTCCAGTTCATCTTTTTTAGATTTATGACTAATAGCCTCTCCCCCTTTTTCTTTTTTGTGTATTTTAGTAAATACTTCGCTTAAAGGGAGTTCTTTAGTTAAGGTATAAATGGCTATTTCAGAGAGAATACTAACGTTTTGTCTTGCACTCACACTAATTTTCTTCCCGTCAATTAAAGAAGTCGCTAAAAAACCGTTTCTTGTTTGGTTTTGAAGTTGGTAAAGACCTGGCTTACCCGATATAGTTAATATTTTTTCTAAGTTCATTCTATAAATTTAGAGTTGTTTTTGGTTATTCTTATCAGTTTCTTAATCTTAATTTATTCAAATCTGTTAACGCTTCTTCTTCATATCAGGAAAACGCATTCTATAATCTATTCTTATTTTTCCCTTGGATATGTTTGAAAGTTTTCCTTTAATCAATCGTTTTTTTAAGGAAGAAAGTTTATCGGTAAATAATATTCCTTCAATATGATCATATTCGTGTTGAATAATTCGGGCTGCAATTCCACTAAATTTCTTAGTGTGCTTTTCAAACTTTTCATCGAAATATTCAATTTTAATAGTTTCATTTCTAAAAACGTCTTCACGAACATCCGGTATACTTAGACAGCCTTCGTTAAAAACCCATTCATCACCGGTCTCCTCAATTATTTTAGCATTTATGAAAACTTGCTTAAAGTTGCCCAAAAAGTCTCTTTCTTCGACCTCAAGTTCATCATCATCTTGAAAGGGAGTTGCATCGATAATAAATATTCGAATTGGCAATCCTATTTGTGGGGCTGCAAGACCGATTCCTTTTGCTCCATACATCGTTTCAAACATATTCTCGAGCAAGGATTCTAAGGCCGGATATTCCTTATCAATATTTTTTCCTAACTTCCTTAAGACTGGGTCCCCATATGCAATAATCGGTAATATCATTAATTTTTGTTTAAATAATCTTGTAAAATAATGGTAGCACTAATTTCATCAATTAAGGCTTTATTTTTTCGCTTTTTTTTACTAACACCACTTGCGATCATTGCATTAAAAGCTATTTTACTAGTAAATCGTTCATCAAAACGCTCTATTTTTAAAGTTGGAATTACGTTTGTTAGTTCTTTAATAAATTTTTTTATATATAATTCCACATCAGAATGAGTCCCATCCTTTTGCTTAGGCTCACCAATGATAACTAGTTCCACATTTTCTTTACTAACATAATCTTTTAAATATAAGATTAAATCTTTAGTTAAAACAGTTGTTAAACCTGACGCTATTATCTGCATTTCATCGGTAATTGCGATGCCTGTCCTTTTGGTTCCAAAATCTATTGCTAATAATCGTGCCATATTTTGTGCAAAAATAAGGGAATAATTAAAAGTGACTTCTATCTTTGTGAAATTATTAGATAAATATGACTGATTTACAAGAAATTATTGAGAAAGCATGGATTGATCGATCCTTATTAGTTGAATCCTACTACATCGATGCTATTAGAAAAGTAATAAATTTACTAGATGACGGTAAACTTCGTTGTGCAAAACCTACCAAAAATGGATGGAAAGTAAACGAATGGGTAAAAAAAGCAGTGGTTCTTTATTTTCCTATTCAAAAAATGGAAGTATTAGAAGCCGGAATCTTTGAATATCACGATAAAATTCCCTTAAAGAGAGGTTATCAAAAAAAAGGGGTGCGAGTGGTTCCCCATGCCATTGCTAGACACGGTGCTTATATTTCTAAAGGTGTTATTTTAATGCCTAGTTATGTTAATATTGGGGCCTATGTCGATGAAGGAACCATGGTGGATACTTGGGCTACTGTTGGAAGTTGTGCACAAATAGGTAAAAATGTACATTTAAGTGGGGGTGTCGGAATTGGAGGCGTTTTAGAACCCCTTCAAGCATCTCCTGTTATAATTGAAGATAATGCCTTTATTGGCTCTCGTTGTATCGTAGTAGAAGGCGTAAAGGTAGAAAAAGAGGCCGTTCTTGGAGCCAACGTAGTTTTAACAGCTTCAACAAAAATCATCGATGTTACCGGAAGTACTCCTCTAGAAACCAGAGGGATTATTCCAGCAAGATCAGTGGTTATACCAGGGAGCTACACCAAATCATTTCCAGCAGGTGAATATCAAGTGCCATGTGCATTAATTATCGGTAAAAGAAAAGATAGTACCAATAAAAAAACATCTTTAAACAATGCTCTTAGAGAATACGATGTAGCCATTTAGTTAAAATAAATACTAAAAAAGCTTATCTTTCTTGTTTAATAAATAGCCTCAAATAGTTAATGAAAATACTTGTAATACAACAAAAAATGATTGGTGATGTGCTTGTTAGCTCATTACTATGCAATAATCTTAGAAAAGCATATCCCAATGCACAAATAGATTATATGATTTATAAAAGTACCCTCCCTGTTTTAGAGGGAAATACGAGTATTGATAATTTCATTTTATTTGAAAAAAAACATCGTAAGAGTAAATTTAAATTTTTCAAACTGATATTTGATATTAGAAAAGAGAAATATGATTTAGTTATTGACGCTTATTCTAAATTAGAAAGTTGGTTAACCGTACTTTTTTCTAATGCGACAACTAAAATTTCTTATAAAAAGTTTGGGAGAACTTTTTTATACACACACAATATTCCATTATGTGATGAACCAAAATCTAATATTGGTTTAGCTATAGAAAGAAGACTTTCATTATTATCGCCACTGAATCTTGATACGAAAACCGAAGTGGTTCCAAGCCTTTTAGTTACAGACGAGGAACGGAAAACTGCTACTAAAATATTTAACGATTATAAATTAGATACCACAAAAAAAACAGTGATGGTGTCTATTGTTGGCAGTAGGATTAACAAAACGTATCCATTAAATTATATGGCTAAGGTCATTGATTTTATTCGAACAAAAGTGGATGCTAATATTCTGTTCAATTATATCCCAAGTCAACTTGAATTGGCAAAGAAGGTATATAATTACTGTTCCGAAGAAACTAAAAAAAATATATATTTTGATTTATTGGGGAAGAATTTAAGAGAATTTGTTATCATAATGGATGCTTGTGATTTTATTGTAGGAAATGATGGTGGTGCCATCAATATATCCAAAGCCCTAAATAAACCTTCTTTTATCATATTTTCACCCTGGATCGAAAAGCGCTTTTGGTCAACTTTTGAGGATGGAAAACTTAACGATTCAGTTCATTTATTAGACTACCAACCTAAACTTATTGAAGGAAAAACCAAAAAACAATTAAAAAATCAATCCATCGAGTTATACCAGCATTTAAAACCTGCCTATTTTGAGTCTAAATTATTGAAATTTATAGATTATAACTTAACTAAAGAACAACAATCAATCCCTACCGATTTTGAAAAAGTATATGCACAGCACAAAGAATTCCCACTCTCTGCTGTTATAATAACTTATAATGAAGAAGAACACATAGAAAAATGTTTAGCATCACTTGTCGGTGTTGCTGATGAAATTATAGTGGTAGATTCTTTCTCTACAGATAAAACAGAACAGATTTGCAATAAGTATAATGTCAATTTTATCAAACATAATTTTGAAGGATACATAGAGCAGAAAAACTTTGCAATACAACAAGCTAAATACAATTATATTTTATCGTTAGATGGAGACGAGGCTTTATCAGAAAAGTTAAAAAAATCAATTCAAAGCATCAAAATACATTGGGATCATGATGGTTATTATTCTAATAGACTAAATAATTATTGCGGTACCTGGATTAAGCATTCCGGATGGTATCCAGATAAAAAAATACGCCTATTTAAAAAAGGGAGTGGAGAATGGAAAGGAATTAACCCACACGATAGTTACACACTAAAAAAAGGAAAAAAACTTGGTACACTAGAGGGTGATATTCATCACTGGATTCATAAAGATTACCAAGAATTACTAGATAAGGTAGAAAACTTTTCTACAATCGCATCGAAAGCCTATTATCAATTAGGAATAAAATCTACTTATTTTAAAATATTGTTTAGACCAACCTGGGCATTTTTTTATTCTTATATTCTAAGATTCGGCATTTTGAATGGAAAAATTGGTTATCGAATCTGTAAACAAAAATTTAGAATAACCTTATTAAAATATCAAAAATTATACCGACTGTGGCATCAAAGCTCCTAAAAATTTGATTTTGAAATCTTTAGAGGAAGAAAGCTAATTATCTCTATATTTTTTTTTCCAAAAAAATATTTTTTTCTTGATGGCTATTTTGTTGTGAAAATTTTTTTGAAATTCCTCTGTAAATAACCACATTTGATTGAATATGTTTTTTTCGCTTTCACCAAACAATTTAGCATATTCATTTGCCATAACTTCAACCATATCCTTTCTTGGAGTTAATTTTGAAAAATTTTTCATACGATCTTCAAAAGACATTTGATGGAATTTCATTCTATTTAAATCGACTAAATAAAAATCATATTTATTTGTAGATTCATTTTTTTTTATGAGCGTATTGCCAGGAGAGTGATCTAAAAAATTAATTCCTTTTTCGTGTAAATCAAAGGTAAAACGTGTAAATTCTCTAAGAATAGTGTCAAAATTTGGATAATTTTTATTGTTTACTAATTCTCTGTAGGTAAAATCATAATCCAGTTGTTTACTTACATAGAAGCTTTTATTCAAAAAATAAAAATTAGAATACTCAAAGTAAGCAAGAGGTTTTGGAGTATTAATCCCATTATTTAATAAAATAGTAGCATACTCAAAAGATCGATTAGCTTTTGATTTTCTAAAAAAAGAATAAGCAACTCTATTAATTAAGTGTGGAACTTTAAAAGATTTAACATTAAAGCTGTAGTTTTCAATTGATATCTTCTTGATGGTATTTCGGCTTCCCTTTTCTCCATCAAAATTATCAAAATTTTTTATTACATATGAGATTGTATTAATAGAAGTAGCCTCTTGATTATTGCTAAATACTTTATGTATTTTATTTCTCATTGACATAAAAAGATACTCATTTTAAGAAGGTTTAATGGTATATAATAATATATTTAAATATTGAAATCGTAATTTTGCAAAGATAAAGTTATAATTATAAATGTTAATATTCAATTACTTTTAATTAAACTCGTTTATGTTGAATTCACAAAATATTATTTATATTTTTCACAAAAACGGTGCAAACAGTCATTATTTAGCATTAAACCATCTTCTTTATAAGAAAGGAATAATGTTAGAATATAGAGAGTTTTCTGTGTTTAGTAAGGTTGCGAAAGCAATTTTAACCTTAAATGGTAAGTTACTTAAGAAGCAACTAATTAATTTTTCCTTCATTATAAGTCTATTATTGACTAAAAATAAAAAAATAGTGTTAGGGATTGCGCCTTTTGACTCCAAATTAAAATTACTTCTAAGAATTTTACAAAATCACAAAGTCTTTTACCATACTTCATGGACTTATTGGGATAAAAGTTTTCATCCCAAACAAAAAAACAACTCACCTAATGTCTATCAAACGTGGTGTCAATTTCTTGAAGAAAAATGTCTTCATATATTTGCAGTAACTCAACAAAGCAAAAATCAACTATTAAAAAATTATAATATTTCCAATAAAAAAGTTAGCGTGGTGTATCATTCACTGGATGCAGTTTTTAATAATGAGCCTGAAATAAATAAAAACCCACTTAGTTTTGTTTATTTTGGTAGATTAGTCCCTCAAAAAGGTCTAAATGAACTTTTAGCTTATTTTGAAAAACAAGAGAATGCAATTCTTACTATTGTTGGTGACGGAAAAGAAAAACATCTTATATCATCAAAAACCAATAATACCACTATCAGATGGATTCCTTATATCGCCAACAAACAAAAACTTGCGCAATTATTAAGTACACAACAATACTTAGTATTAAATTCAAAAAGAACCCATAAATGGGAAGAATTATTTGGTATAGCGATCATTGAGGCTATGTCGCAAGGAGTAATTCCGATTGCCACAAATCATTCAGGTCCAAAAGAAATAATTACAGAAGATATAGGGTATTTAACCGAAGAGGGCGAAATTACATTAGCTATTTCAAAATTAATTGACAAAAGAAATTTTGACCTATCGATGTCTAATAATGCAAGACTTGAAGCTAAAAAATATTTTGAAGAATCAATTGCACAACGGTGGCAACCAATTTTATATTAATATGTTAGACGTCAGTTGCATTATCATAAACTACAATACTTCAAATTACACTTATGAAGCTGTCAGATCATTATATGAAACCCATAAAAATAATTTAAATTTTGAAATTATCGTTGTTGATAACGCATCAAAAAAAGATGACTATGCCAACTTAAAATCAAAATTAGAGAGCTTGCATAAAAGCAATTTACAATTAATTAGAAGTAATATTAATACTGGCTTTGGTGGAGGAAATATGTTAGGGGTTTCCAATGCGTCTCCCACTAAATATTATGCTTTTATTAATAATGATACTTTACAAGTGAGTGAATATTGTCTGAAGTATTTGATGGAATTTCTAGAAGCTCAAACTCAAGCAGGTTTATGCTCGCCACAAATGCTAGACGAACATCATAATTTTAGAGTAACAATTGATCATTTTTCATCTTTACAACGAGAGATATTAAGACGTCCGTTTTTAGAAACATTTTTTCCTAAAATATATCTCAATCGGAAAATACGATATAAAGCACCTACAAAAGTTCATTACGTTCAAGGTTCATTCATGTTTATTGGAAGTGCTGATTTTAACGAAATTGGTGGTTTTGACACAAACTTATTCTTGTACTATGAGGAATCTGATATTTCGTTACGTCTATTAAAATTAAAAAATAAATACACGTACTTGGTTCCCTCATTGGAATATGTTCATTACAAGAGTGTTAGTACTAAAAAAAATATCGACATTAAAATAGAACAAAAAATATCTTTGTTGTATTACACAAAAAAACATTATGGATGGGGGCAACAAAAAATATTGAATTTGTATTTTATAATTAGGTATTTTTTTACCGCTTTGGTCAAACCAAAATATTGGAAACTATTTATGACGCTTTTAATTGGGGCACCTTTATCTAAATCCTTAAAGGCTAAACAAAAAAAAATATAGCTTTAATTTATCAATTCATGATTTATGAAAATTTTAAAAATAACAGTGGCTTTATTTTATTATTTTTACCAAGAAATTTAAATCGACAATTCACATGCAAACCGAAATTAACGAGTGCATAAATGTGCTTAAAAAAGGTGGTATTATACTATACCCCACTGATACGGTTTGGGGTATTGGATGTGATGCAACTAATTACGAAGCGGTCGATAAGATTTTTAAATTAAAAAAAAGAGCTACGAACAAGTCTATGATTTCGCTAGTGAACGATTTTAAAATGCTCAACCAATATATTGAAGATGTGCCAGAGGTTATTTATGATATTATTAAGTATGCAACCACCCCTACTACCATAATCTATGATCGCCCCTTACACGTGGCTGAAAATTTAATAGCAGAAGATAATTCGATTGGAATTAGAGTCGTAAGAGGAGGTTTTGTAAATAAATTAATTAAAAAATTTAAAAAACCAATTGTATCTACATCTGCAAATTTAACTGGAAAAGCAACACCAAATAACTTTAAAGAAATCAACAAATCCATTATTGAAGGAGTTGATTATGTAGTTCCATTAAATCAGAATAACAAATCATCAAAACCATCATCCATTATAAAAATTGAAACCAATGGATCTGTAAGCGTTATTCGTAAATAAATTTACTTAATCGTTAAAAAATAGTGTCTAAAAACATATATATAACTGCACTTTCAAAGCCTGTTTTCAAAATAGTCGCTAAAGCATCTTCCATGTTAAACATGGATAGTTATGTAATTGGAGGGTATGTTAGAGATTTCATATTAAATAGATCAAACTCGAAAGACATTGATATAGTAACTGTTGGTAGTGGTATTGATTTGGCAAAAAAAGTTTCCAATCTGATTCCAGAACGACCTAAAGTATCTGTTTTTAAAAATTATGGAACTGCGATGTTAAAAACGGATGGAATTGAACTTGAATTTGTAGGGGCAAGAAAAGAGTCTTACCAAAAAAATAGTCGAAATCCTGCTGTTGAAAAGGGAACCTTGAAAGACGATCAAAATCGAAGAGATTTTTCAATTAATGCGATGGCATTGAGTTTAAACAAGTCCAATTTCGGAGAACTTTTAGATCCTTTTAATGGCATCAATGATTTAAAAAATAAAATAATTAGGACGCCACTTGACCCTGACATTACTTTTAGTGATGATCCGTTACGAATGTTAAGAGCGATTCGATTTGCTACGCAACTTCAATTTAGAATAGAAGATCAATCCTTTAAATCGATTGAAAAGAACGCAAAACGAATCACTATTATTTCTACTGAACGAATTGTGGACGAACTGCATAAGATATTAGCCTCACCAAAGCCATCCATTGGCTTTTCTATTCTAGACAAAGTTAATTTATTACCTCTTATTTTACCAGAGCTTTCAAATTTAAAGGGTGTTGATAGTATCGAAGGTCAACGTCATAAAGACAACTTTTGGCATACGCTTGAAGTAGTGGACAACATTGCTAAAACTACAGATGACATATGGTTACGTTGGGCAGCACTGTTACACGATATTGGAAAAGCACCTACCAAAAAATTTAATAAGAAAATAGGATGGACTTTTCACGGTCACGAATTTATTGGGTCAAAAATGGTCTATAAATTATTTAAGCGTTTGAAAATGCCTTTGAATGAAAAAATGAAATTTGTTCAAAAAATGGTATTTATGAGTTCAAGGCCAATCGTAATTGCTACGGATGTGACCGATAGTGCAGTACGAAGATTGGTTTTTGACGCAGGAGACCATATTGAAGATCTAATGACCCTGTGCGAAGCAGATATTACGACGAAAAACCCTGAAAAATTCAAGAAATACCATGAGAATTTTCAGAGGGTAAGAGCAAAAATAACGGAGGTTGAGGAGCGGGATCACATCAGAAATTTTCAACCTCCAATTTCTGGAGAAGAAATTATTAAAACATTTAATTTAAAACCTTCAAAAGAAATAGGAATAATCAAGGATGCTATTAAAGAAGCTATTTTGGAAGGCAAAATTCCAAATGAATATTTTCCTGCAAAAAAATTCATGCTTCAAAAAGGGGAAGAATTAGGACTAAAAAGCAGCTGATATGGAACCTGTAAAATTAGAATCGGAACGTTTGTTAATTCGTCCTTTTAAGATAGGAGATGAACAAGCTATGTTCGAGTTAAATTCAAACTCACTTGTTCAAAAGTATACAGGAGATAAACTCGTTACCACTAAAAAGCAAGCTGAAGAAATTTTACATAATATAGTCCTTAAAGATTATCAAATTTACGGATATGGTAGGTTTGCTGTTATTTATAAGTCCGATCAAAAACTTATCGGTTTTACAGGAATCAAGTATTTACCTGAAGTAAATGGAGAATCGGATTTAGGCTATCGTTTTTTACCAGAATATTGGGGGAAAGGCATTGCTACAGAATCCTCAAAAATGGCTTTAGACTATGGTTTTAAAAGCCTTAAGCTTGAAAAGATACTAGGATTTACTGAATTGAAAAACAAAGCCTCTACTCGTGTTTTAGAAAAAGTAGGATTTAAAATTAATAAAATTGATTTTTATCCAGGCGAGGAAAACGATCTAAGGCTCTCTGTCCGTGAACAGGAAAATATAAACAAACTAAGTAAAAAAAAAGTGAATTGGTTGGTGTTAAAAAAAGAAGATTATGAAAGATAATAAAAAAGTAGTTTACTGGCTATTAACCGGTTGCCTATTAATATTCATTATGGTTATTGTTGGAGGCATTACCAGACTAACACATTCTGGCTTGTCCATTTCCAACTATAAATTAATTTCGGGAATTATCCCTCCTATGAATGATGCTGAGTGGGTAGATGCTTTTGAACTTTACAAACAGTATCCAGAATACCAGAAGCTAAATAATTATTTTGATATAGAAGACTTTAAAGATATTTATTTTTGGGAATGGATTCACAGAGTTATTGGTAGATTTATAGGAATCGTTTTTTTAGTCCCCTTTGTTTATTTTCTAATTAGAAAGCAATTAACAAAAACTACCACTAAAAAATCTCTAATCCTCTTAGCTTTAGGGAGCTTACAAGGATTTTTAGGGTGGTACATGGTTAAAAGTGGACTTGTTGACAGACCAGATGTAAGTCATTATCGTCTAGCAATGCATTTAACGACTGCTTTTTTAACTTTTGCCTATACCTTTTGGGTAGCGTTAGATTTGATATTTCCTGATAAAAAAACGATATCTAAAAAACTACGTAACTTTATTAGGGTTGGCCTAGTCATCTTAATCATACAAATTATATATGGTGCATTTGTTGCAGGCTTGGATGCTGGATGGATTCATAATAACTGGCCACTAATGAATGATGGGAAATTTATTCATGAATTAGTATATACAGAACAAAACCCGACTTATCTAAACTTTGTTGAAGGTAAAAGCGGAGTACAGTTTGTTCATAGAACCCTCGCTTATGTTGTTGTAGTTTTTATCATTGCAATTTGGTACAAAACAAAAAATACAATGTTAACCGCTTGGCAAACCAAGGGAATAAATGGACTAGTCATTATGGTAGGAATACAATTTTTTATGGGTATTTTAACTCTATTATTAGCAGTTCCAGTATGGCTTGGGGTGCTTCACCAAGTAGCCGCATTTGTTTTATTGAGTTTTATGATATTTACGCTTCATCGATTTAGCAAATAGTTAAAAACTTATTGATACTTTTAAAAAAAAAACTGTCATCTTGTATATCTTTGCGCCTTAGTTTAATATTATGATTTATCGTTTCAGAATAATTTTAGATGCAAAAGAGGACGTTTTTCGAGACATTGAAATCGATTCCGAAAATACCTTAGAAGAGTTACATAACAGTATCACCCAAGCTTTTGGTTTTGAAGGAAATGAAATGGCTTCTTTCTACGTTAGCAATGAAAACTGGGAGCAAGGTGAAGAAATTGCATTATTCGACATGAGTGAGGGAATGGATAATATTCGGATTATGAATGAAACTTCAATCGAAGATGTAACTGATAGAAATCAACCTAGATTGCTATATGTTTACGATTTTTTAAGTATGTGGACTTTTTTGGTAGAGTTGGCAGACATTGCAGAATCAGATCCCAATCAAACCTACCCTAACCTTATGTTTTCACACGGTAGTTTACCTGATGAGGCTCCAGAAAAAGAATTTATAGCAGAAGGTAAAGAGATCGATGATGACCTATACGACGAGGATTTAGATCCTGAAGATTACGAGGATTTAGATTTTAATGAAAATTGGAATTAAAAAAAATCCAATTAAAATTATCAAAAACTACTCAATGATTAACTTATATGGTGCCCACATTACTTCGATTTCAATACATAGGGTCGGAAATAAAATTAATAACGAATCTATTTTTTTATCAGAGGACATTTATCATGCAGATGATGAACTAACTCCTTTACTCAAAGAATATTTTTTAAAACCATTTCGAGAAAAGGAAGAAAATTATTTTCAGTTTATACATGATGTAGATCTAGAATTTCACGAATTACAAGGCATATCCTCCAAAATATTTGAGAATCCAAATACAATCCATGAACAGAGTAAAGCGATTGCTTCACATTTATACAATCAATCACTTCATCCACATATAAAACCTGGTGAGGTATACGTTGTTTACTTTGAAAACATTCAGTTGAATAACGAAAAAGTGGATGCCATAGGAATATTTAAGTCTGAAATCAAGCAAGAATTTTTACAATTTTCTGAAAATGAACATCAATTAAAAGCCCATTTGACACAGGGCGTTAATCTGAATAAACTGGACAAAGGTTGTTTGATTTTTAATGTGCATAAAGAAGAAGGGCACAAAATATTATCCATAGATAGTAATCGGTATGATACTCGGTATTGGTTAGAATCATTTTTAGGGGTAGACGCTTTTGAAGATGAAAATTTTTATACCAAAAAATACCTTAAATTTTGTCAAAATTTTGCAAAAGATGTGGTTTTACCTGCGGAAGACAAAAAAGAAGAAGTATTGTTTATGAATCGTGCTGTAAATCATTTTGCGAAAAATAATGAATTTGAAGAATCTTTATTTATTAATGAAGTAATCGATAATCCAGATCTTATACCCGAATTTAGAAACTATAAATCGGAACAAGCTCCCAAATATAAAATAGAAGATTTAACCGAATTTCCAATTGCAAATACAGCGGTTACAGCAGCTAGAAAGAAAATAAAAAATGTTATCAATTTGGACACCAATATTCAAATCAAATTGGATTTTATAAATACTGAAAGTGCTGATAAATTTGTTGAGAAAGGATGGGACGAGGAAAAGCAAATGTATTATTACTTAGTTTATTTTAATAAAGAGCAGAAAATTTAATTCACAAAATATTATTATTTTTTCACCTCTCAATTGAAATGCATTTTCTTAATTTTGTAGAGTATATTTTTTTCTATGAAATTTAATATCGTTTCAGATTTTGTTCCTTCCGGCGATCAACCCCAGGCAATTAAGCAATTAGTGGAAGGTCTGCGGGCTGGAGAATTAGACCAAACTCTTCTTGGTGTTACCGGTAGTGGAAAAACATTCTCGGTTGCCAACGTTATAGAACAAGTTGAAAAGCCAACTTTAGTTTTAGCACATAATAAGACACTAGCGGCCCAATTATATTCTGAATTTAAGCAGTTTTTTCCCAATAATGCGGTAGAATATTTTGTGTCCTACTATGACTATTACCAGCCAGAAGCGTATATTCCATCTACTGGACTTTATATAGAAAAGGATCTTTCAATCAATGATGAAATTGAAAAAATGAGATTAAGTACTACATCATCATTACTTTCAGGAAGACGTGATATTATTGTGGTAGCATCGGTTTCTTGTTTATATGGAATTGGTAACCCAACTGAGTTTCAAAAAAATATCATCAAATTACAGAAAGGACAAATCATCTCAAGAACTCAATTACTCCACCATCTGGTTCAAAGTCTTTATTCTAGAACAGAGGCAGATTTTCAACATGGTAATTTTAGAATTAAAGGAGATACTGTTGACGTATTTCCAAGCTATGCAGACGATGCATTCAGAATTCACTTTTTTGGAGACGAGATTGAAGAAATTGAGATTTTTAATGTGCAGACAAATGAACTCATAGATAAATATGAATTACTAAATATCTATCCTGCTAATATGTTTGTTACCTCACCAGATATTTTACAAGAGGCGATAGTAGATATCCAAGATGATTTAACAAAACAACTCGCCTACTTTAAAGAAATCGGTAAGCATTTGGAAGCAAAAAGACTCGAAGAGCGCACTAATTTTGATTTAGAGATGATCCGAGAATTAGGTTACTGTAGTGGTATTGAAAATTATTCTAGGTACTTGGATAAAAGGCTCCCTGGAACAAGACCTTTCTGTTTATTGGATTTTTTTCCTGATGATTATTTAATGATAGTAGATGAAAGTCATGTTTCGATACCCCAAGTTTCAGCGATGTATGGAGGCGATCGATCGAGAAAAGAAAATTTAGTAGAATACGGATTTAGATTACCTGCAGCAATGGACAACAGACCCCTCAAGTTTGATGAATTTGTAACTATGCAAAATCAAGTAATCTACATAAGCGCAACACCTGCAGATTACGAATTGGAAAAGAGTGGCGGAATTTACGTAGAACAAATTATAAGGCCTACCGGGCTATTGGATCCACCCATAGAGGTTCGCCCAAGTCTTAATCAAATTGACGATCTACTAGAAGAAATTCAGTTACGTGTTGAAAAAGACGAGCGAGTTTTAGTTACAACACTTACTAAAAGAATGGCTGAAGAACTCACTAAGTATATGGGAAGAATTGAAATACGTTGCAGGTACATACACAGTGATGTAGACACCTTAGAACGCGTTGAAATTATGCAGGATTTACGTTTGGGTATTTTCGATGTTTTGGTTGGTGTCAATTTATTGAGGGAAGGTTTGGATTTACCAGAAGTTTCATTGGTAGCCATTTTAGATGCCGATAAAGAAGGATTCCTAAGATCCACTAGATCTTTAACACAAACAGTGGGTCGTGCTGCTAGAAATTTAAATGGTAAAGCCATTATGTATGCCGATAAAATAACCAAAAGCATGCAACAAACTATGGATGCTACAGCGTATCGACGTGAAAAACAAATAGCTTACAATACTAAAAATAATATTACTCCAAAAGCAATAAAAAAATCATTGGATAATACGCTTACGAAAGAAAAACAGGAAATTTATACCGCTACCCTAATTGAGAATCTTGCTGCAGAATCTGAAAATGAATATTTAAGCCTATCTCAACTTGAGAAGAAAATTAGAGATACGAGAAAAGCTATGGAAAAAGCAGCAAAAGAGCTAGATTTTTTGGCAGCTGCAAAATTAAGAGATACCATTAAGTACTATCAAAAGGAATTAGAGCTTCTAAAAAAATTATAAAATGGCACACCATCAAGATTCAAAAAGACTAAATAAAGCAATTAGTGATAGTGGTTATTGCTCCAGAAGACAGGCTGATAAACTTATAGAACAAGGACTAGTAACCGTTAATGATCGAGTTGCATCTTTGGGTGATCGCGCGCTACCAAATGATGTTATTAAAGTAAAAAATACAACCATCACCAAAAACGAACAATTAGTCTATATCGCTTTAAATAAACCTGTAGGGATCACCTGTACAACAGATCGAAGAATTGAAGGAAATGTTGTGGATTTCATTAATCACAAAGAACGGATATTTCATATCGGCAGACTGGATAAGCCGAGTGAAGGATTGTTATTAATGACGAATGACGGAGATATTGTAAATAAAATATTAAGGGCAGGTAATCATCACGAAAAAGAATACGTTGTAAAAGTAGATAGACGAATTACGGATAATTTTATTAAAAGAATGGCATCGGGCGTCCCAATATTAGATACTGTTACCAAAAAATGTAAAGTTGAAAAAATTGGTCGGTTCGTATTTAAAATTACCTTAATACAAGGTTTAAATCGTCAAATAAGAAGAATGTGTGAACATTTAGGCTACGAAGTGGAGACTCTAAAACGAGAACGCATTATGAATATAGAATTAGAGAAATTACCCACCGGAGAATGGCGTTATTTGACTGAAAAAGAATTAAAAGATTTAAAAGAATCACTAGGAGAATCATTAAATATTTCGGAGAAATTACGAAGCTAGTTTTCTACAAAAAAAACCACGTGCCGATTGAGTAACACGTAGCTATATCAACTAACTAACCAAATTAAATTTCAATTATGAAATCTCAACCATTTCTTTATAAACTATTCGTCTTGTAAAACAATAAAACTTTCTGATGGAAGGTGTTTTTTAAAAATCAATTTGTATTCGTAAATATAGAATAAAAATATTATTCAAGCGTGCTAAATTTTAATTATAACTTGCACATTAACAATATTTTATAAATTCATAGTTTATTCTACTGCGATTCAATATTTTCTGTAATAATAAAAATTGCTCGTAGGGGTATATTACAAAAAAAACCTTAATAAATTAAGGTTTTTTTATTCTAGAATAAAACGTTTAGATTAACTATGCTAAAACCTCTTGTACTTTATCGGCAGCTTCTTGAAATTCAATAACACTATGAACATCCAGACCACTTTCGTCTATTAATTTTTTTGCAATATCAGCATTAGTTCCTTCTAAACGCACTATTATTGGCACTTCAATAGTGCCTATACTTTTATAAGCATCTATAATTCCTTGGGCTACCCGATCACATCTAACAATACCCCCAAATATATTTACTAATATCGCTTTTACACTAGGGTCCTTTAGAATTAAATTAAAGGCAATTTCAACACGTTCGGCGTCTGCTGTACCTCCTACGTCTAAAAAATTAGCAGGATCTCCACCTGCTTGTTTTATTAAATCCATGGTTGCCATTGCCAATCCAGCTCCGTTAACCATACAACCAACGTTACCATCTAAATCTACATAACTCAAGCCTACTGCTTTTGCCTCAACCTCCACTGGGTTTTCCTCTCTTAAATCTCTTAATACTTCGTAGTCTTTGTGACGGAACAAGGCATTTTCGTCGATGGTTACTTTCGCATCTACAGCAATAACACGATCATCACTTGTTTTTAATACTGGATTAATTTCAAACAATGATGAATCTGATTTAACATAAGCTGTGTAAAGAGCAGAAACAAACTTTGTCATTTGTTTAAAAGCCTTGCCACTTAATCCTAAATTAAATGCAATTTTTCGAGCCTGAAAAGGAAGCAATCCCATGGTAGGATCTATTTCTTCATTAAAAATCAGATGGGGCGTATTTTCAGCGACTGCTTCAATATCCATTCCTCCTTCCGTGGAATACATGATCATATTTCTACCAGTAGCTCTATTCATTAAAACACTTATATAAAATTCGCTTGGTTCTGACTCCCCTGGATAATATACATCTTCTGCAACCAGTACTTGACTTACTAGTTTTCCCTCAGCAGTTGTTTGAGGAGTTACTAAATGCATTCCAATGATTTGATCTGAAATTTGTTCAACCTCAGCCAAGTTTTTAGCTAATTTAACACCTCCACCTTTTCCACGTCCGCCGGCATGAACTTGTGCTTTTATAACGTGCCAACTAGTACCGGTATCTTCCGTTAATTTTTTAGCGGCAGCAACAGCTTCAGCTGGATTTTGCGCAACAATTCCTCGTTGAATTTCAACTCCAAAACTGTTTAACATTTCTTTTCCTTGGTATTCGTGTAAATTCATAAAGTGTTATTTTTCCGAATGGGTCGGAGTTGTTTTTAAGACTGCAAAAATAATAAATGTTATCATTATTTATTATTTAATCATCTGTTTTTTGCTAAATAATTTAAGCTTGTTAACAAGTTATTTTTTTTAATAAAACTAAAAAACAACTAGGATAATCCCGAAATCTTTCCGTTGTTATCAATCGTCATGCCCTCCGAGGAAGGGACTGCTGGCAAACCGGGCATGCGCATCATATTCCCTAAAATAGGAATCACAAATCCAGCTCCAGCTGCAAACTCAAACTCTCTGACGGTAACATTAAATCCGGAAGGTCTACCCGTTAATTTGTCGTTATCTGAAAAAGATTTTTGAGTTTTAGCCATGCAAATCGCTACGCTTTCTAGACCTAAGTTTTGAATTTTACGAAGCCCAATTAACGCTTTCTTTGAATACTCAACTCCGTCAGCACCGTATATCTCCTTGGCTATTATTTCTATTTTTTCTTTAACAGGTGCTTTCCAATCATATAATTGTTTGAACTCATTCGATCCATTTTCAATTTCTGCTACTACCGTATTGGCTAAATTTTTAGTCCCTTCACCTCCTTTGGTAAACCCTTCTGATACAACTGCTTTTACTCCTATATTGGCACAACGTTCTTGAACTAATTGTACCTCATCATCACTGTCAGAGAAGAATGAATTGATAGCAACTACAGGGTTTAGCCCAAACTTCTTCATATTTTCAATATGTTTTTTAAGGTTTTCAAATCCTTTCCCAACTCTTTCTAGGCTGGCATCATTATATTGTTCCTTGGTAGCGCCCCCATGATGACGCAAAGCTCTTATAGTAGCTACTAACACTACTGCTTTGGGCTTTAATCCTCCTGAAACACATTTAATATTTAAGAATTTTTCAGCACCTAAATCAGCGCCAAATCCTGCCTCAGTAACTACATATTCTGATAAGGTCATTCCCATTTTAGTAGCTAAAATAGTATTCGTTCCTTGAGCAATATTAGCGAAAGGCCCCCCATGGATAATAGCAGGGTTACCCTCTAAAGTTTGAACTAAATTTGGATTGATGGCATCTTTTAATAATATAGCCATGGCATTTTCTGCATTTAAATCCTTAGCATAAATAGGTTTTTTCTCAAAAGTTTGACCGATATAAATATTTCCCAAGCGTTCTTTTAAATCAGAAAAATCTTTAGCCATACATAAAATAGCCATTACCTCAGAAGCAGGAGTGATATTGAACCCGTCTTGTCTTGGAATTCCGTTTGCAGTCCCTCCTAAACCAATAGTAATATCACGTAATGCTCTGTCATTCATATCCATCACTCTTTTCCAGGCGATGGTTCTAGGGTCGATTCCTAAGTTCCTTGTTTTTGATTGTAGGTTGTTGTCTATTAATGCGGAAAGTAAATTATTAGCTTTTTCAATAGCCGAAAAATCACCTGTAAAATGAAGGTTGATATCCTCCATAGGTACTACTTGAGAGTATCCTCCACCAGCAGCTCCTCCTTTAATTCCAAATACCGGCCCTAAGGAGGGTTCCCTTAATACAACCGTTGCTTGTTTCCCTATTTTATTTAATCCTTCGGTTAATCCAATAGAGACGGTTGTTTTTCCCTCTCCAGCTGGAGTGGGTGTGAGTGCCGTTACTAAAATTAGATTACTTTTTGCTACTTTACGCTCATCAATTAATCGTATTGGTAATTTCGCTTTGAACTTACCATACACTTCCATATCATCTTCCGCAATAGTTAACTTATTTGCAACCTCTTTAATAGGCCTCATATTATTGGCTTGTGCAATTTCTATATCAGACAAAAACCCTTGTTTTATAGTATTCATAAATCTATTATCTTAATTGATACAAATGTAATGATTTTAGGATACAAGCGGATTGTGAAACTAAAGTTAGTAGCAAAAAAAAAGCTCAGTAATGGATTGAAAAACAAGAACTATTTTATTCTATTAATCATTTATCAATGGTATGGTATACTTTTAAAATATTGCAACGAGCAGTTCCTACTTTTTTATAAAATTCATTTTCATACAACCATAGTCAAAATTAAACTTGAATAGTTACACTATTTCCATAATTATTTTAAATTTGTTAGATAACCACTTACAATTAAATTAATCACCATGAGTTCAAGAAGAAATTTTGTAAAGCAAACCGCAGCCCTAGGAGCGGGAATTGCTTTGGCTCCACAATTAACATTTGGAAGTTCTAGTATCAAAAAAACACTAAATATTGGCTTAATTGGTGTTGGCCTCCGAGGAATCAATCATTTAAATAACCTATTATTAAGAGATGACTGTAAAGTAACAGCAATCTGTGATATCGATTCAAAAAGAATTTCCATAGCTCAGGATTTGATTACAAAAAAGAGTCAAAATAAAGCAAAAGTTTTTGGTAAATACGATTACGACTATCGAAATTTATTAGCTCTAAAAGAATTGGATGCTGTGATTATTTCGACCCCTTGGTTGTGGCATACCAAAATGGCTAAAGATGCCATGATAGCAGGTAAGTATACTGGATTGGAAGTTTCTGCTGCCAATACCATGGAAGAGTGCTGGGATTTGGTAAATGTACATGAAAAGACACAATCGCATTTAATGATTTTAGAAAATGTCTGTTATCGTAGAGATATTTTAGCGGTATTAAATATGGTAAAACAAAATGTTTTTGGAGAATTATTACATTTTAGATGTGGTTATCAACACGATTTACGTTTTGTAAAATTTAACGATGGTAAAACCGCTTATGGTAAAGGAGCTGAATTTGGGGAACAAGGAATTTCAGAATCTGCTTGGCGAACTCAACACTCGTTGATGCGAAATGCCGATGTGTATCCAACTCATGGTTTAGGTCCTGTTGCGACTATGTGTAATATCAACCGTGGAAACCGTTTTGTATCCATGACTTCCCATGCTACCAAAGGAATTGGATTGAACAAATATATCAAAGAGGTAGGTGGCAAAGATCACCCCAACGCTAAATTAACATTTAAACAAGGTGATATTATCACCTCTACCATTGACACTGCCAATGGGGAAACTATTATTGTTACTCACGATTGTAACTCTCCACGTCCCTATTCACTTGGTTTTAGGGTACAAGGTAGCGAAGGACTCTGGGAAGTTGATGGAAACCGCATCTACATCGAGGGTAAAACAGAAAAATCGCACCGTTGGGATGATGCAAGCCCATGGCTCGAGCACTATGATCATCCTCTTTGGAAACGATTTGGCAAACACGCTGAAGGTGCAGGTCACGGCGGAATGGATTTTTTTGTTATTAATGCTTTTGTGGAGTCCGCTAAACAAAATATTGCACCACCCCTAGATGTTTATGATGCTGCAGCATGGAGTGCTATCACTCCCCTTTCTGAAATATCAATTGCCAATAATGGAGAACCTCAAGATTTTCCTGATTTTACACGAGGAGATTGGGTTAAAAGAAAACCTTATCAATGGAATAAAAACACCTACTAAACGTATGAGTCGGTCTATTTATATAAAAGCTCCTGCAAGAATTTGCTTGTTTGGAGATCACCAAGATTATTTAGGTTTGCCCGTTATTGCTTGTTCTATAGGCCGTTTTATTAATTTAAAAGCAGCAACAAATAAGCATCAAAAATTACATATAAAGCTTCCAAACATTAATTCTGAAAGGATTATTGAAGTCTCCGAAAATTTCGAAAATCTTGAAAAAGGAGATCATTTTGCAGCTGCTTTAAGGGTCGTTAGAAGACACGGAGTCTATATAGATAGCGGTTATGACATTCAAATAAGTGGTGACATTCCTATTAATGCAGGGGTTTCTAGTTCGTCAGCCTTAGTGGTTGTTTGGGTTCATTTTTTATTAAAAGCATTTGGCACAAAAAAACAGCTGCAACCTGAGTTTATTGCTCAATTGGCCTACGAAGCAGAAGTTTTAGAGCATAGTTCGCCAGGTGGTAAGATGGACCAATATACCATTGGTATTGGTCATGTTATTTTCTTAAAAACGGGTGCTGATTTTAAATACGAAATAATAGGAAAAACTCTTGATGGTTTGGTATTAGGTGAATCTGGAATTGGTAAAGATACCCTAGGAGTATTGGGAAATATCAAAGGTAATGCTTTAAAAGCGATAGATTTTGTAAAAAAAATTGACACCTTTTTTAATTTAGAAAAAGCGACTTTAAAAGACTTTGAAACGCATCAAAATTCACTGCCAGATGACTTAGTTCCTTATTTTTATGCAGCCATACAAAATCATGTAATTACTCAGAAAGCTTTAATTGAATTAAAAAAAACTACTTTGAATTATTCGCTTATTGGAGATTTAATGAGTCAACATCATCAGGTTTTAAAAAACAATTTAAAAATTACAATTCCTAGAATAGATGCAATGATCGATGCCGCATTAAATGCAGGAGCCTATGGTGCAAAAATTATTGGTTCTGGCGGCGGCGGGTGTATTGTAGCCCTTGCTCCTGTTCATTTACAAATAAAAATTAGTCAAGCGATCAAAAATGCTGGAGCAAAAGATGCTTATTCGGTTAAAGTAACTTCCGGAACAAAAATTTTTAATGAATAAAAACATAATCATACTTGCAGGAGGTGCTTCCTCCAGAATGAAAAATTCCATGATTTCAAAAAATCTTTCGGAAGAAGAATTAAAAAATGCCAATACCAGAAGTAAAGCATTATTGGAATTTGGAAATGCTAAACGACCTATTTTAGATTTTCTGTTACAAAACGCCGAAAAAGCAGGTTATAAAAAAGTAGTTATTGTGATTGGCGAGCAAGGAGCATTATTTAAACAATATTATGGTAAACAACTAAAAGATAATAGTTTTAGAGGCCTGTCTATATCCTATGCGATCCAGTATATTCCTGTAGGAAGAGACAAACCCATGGGTACTGCTGATGCACTGTTTCAGGCACTAGAACAATATCCTATTTTAAAAACTGCATCCTTTACTGTTTGTAATAGTGATAATCTGTATTCTGTAAAAGCATTACAAGCATTATTAGTCTGTAAGGATTCAAACGCCTTTATTAGTTATAATCGAGATGCTTTGCTCTTTCCTATGGAAAAAATAGAACGTTTTGCATTGATCTCAGTCGATGAAAATTTTCGTTTAGAAACTATTATTGAAAAGCCCTCAAAGGACCAAATGAGTAATTATAAAGATGATAAAGGTACCCTTAGAGTCAGTATGAATGTATTTAAATTTACGGGGACTGAAATTTATTCTTTTTTAAAAAATTGCCCCATAGATATTAAACGAGACGAAAAAGAACTCCCCACAGCCATTTTAAATATGATCAATGAATCCAAAAGTTATTTAAGAGGAATCTCTTTCGCAGAACATGTGCCCGATTTAACTTCAAAGGAAGATATTGTTATTATGAGGAAATATATAGCGACACATTATTAATTTATAATTAGTAGACATACGGTAATTTTATTATTTTTGCAGAAATTTTAAAAATTCATTTCCTTATGAAACACCTAATCCTAGCAGTAACAATAACAATTTTTTTTGTAAGCTGCCAATCAAATAAAAAAGAAGAAGCAACAAAAACAGTGCAAGTTGCAACCACAGAAAAAACTTTTTTTAGTAAAGATGGAAGAACCGTTACTCCAGAGACGTACCCTAGAGATGAAACATCGCGACAATTACTAAAAAAGCAAGACTTAGTAGGAGTGAACACTTTTATTCATTTAAACCAATTAACACCTACTAATGACCAGCCTATTGTCCGCATGAATAGAGACACCTACTATTCTATGGCTTTTATTGATGTATCCAAAGGAGCAAGTATAACTATGCCTGAAATTCCAGAAGGAAAATATATGTCTATCCAGCCGGTAACCGAAGATCATCGGATTCAAGCAATGAAATACGGTTCAGGCACCTTTGATTTGACCACGCACACTGGGACTCATTTATATGTAATAATTCGTCTTGATGCTACTTTTACTGAAGCAGAAGTAAAAAAAATTCAGGATAAAATGAGTATTAATGCTAATTCAAGTAATCCATTTACAGCCAATTCTGTGAATGAAGAGTCTTTCACAACAGTAGAAAATGCTTTAAAAGCTAAAATGCCGGAAGTTTTAAAGCGAGACGGATTCGTCAACGCTACAAAAGGTATGTTTACAGATCCTAATGATTCATCCATTGAACTATTCACCCAGGAAAAGTACGAATTAGGCGCTGCTCTTGGTTGGGGTGGTGCGCAAATGATTGATAATATTTATGAAACATCAGGCAACTATTCGACAGATAATTGTTATGAATTGACCTTTGAAGATCCAAAAAATCTTGCCTTCTGGTCTATCACCGTTTATGATAAAAAAGGTTTTATGTTTAATGATCTTGCCAATTATAGTTCGAATACCGCACAGGCAAATGAAGATGGAACATATACCGTTAGTTTTGGTTGTGGTGCTGATTCTCCGAACAATCTAGATATTAACAACCCATCGGGTGTGTTTAATATCGTTGTCCGCCATTACCAACCCTCAAAAAGAGTCATTAACGATGATTACCGAATAGTGCCCTTTATGAAGGAAGTGTCAAACGGAAAATAAAATATGCGGTAGATACTATATAAAATTTTAGTATTAAACGATGTATTAAATTAAAAAACAGCTTGGGTTATAACTCAAGCTGTTTTTGCTTTTGGTAATAAAATTTTTACCGAGAACGTTCCGCCCAACATTACTAATAACTTATTTCTGAACAATGAAAAGTTCTCTGATAAAATTCAATTTAAATTATTTTTATTTTTTATTTAGATTAATTCTAAATAAGTTTTGTTTTTATATTTTTCTATAATATATTTGCTCATTATTTATAATAAGTCTAAATAAAAGTTATTAAAAAATCATGAAAAAACTAATTACACCATTAGTACTAGCGTTAGTCTTAGCATCATGTTCAAGTGATGATGACAAAACTGATAACAACAACAACAACAACCAAACTGTTGATGCTCCTGCTACTTATCTATTTACTAGAAACGGAGAAAACACAGTAAGCTATTCAGGTCAATCTCAACGTATAGCAATGGCAGAAGAGTTAATTTCTGCTCTTAAAGACGAAACACGCGATGAAGTAAGCTTAGACGCAATGTTTGCTCACGTCGAAGGCGATCAAGATTTTAGCGATCCAGATATGCTAGAATTAAATGCTTCTTCAAAAAATGTAAGAAGTAAAACAGCTGGATCTGCGGATTATTTCTCTTCAAACTCAACGGATGCTAATGCAATTAAAGCAGATTTTGATAGCTGGATTTCCTCTCAGGTTAATGATGTATTTCCTAATTGGGAAAATACAGCAAGCCCTGGAAATGCTGGTTTAGCCCAAGAATTAGGTGGATCTATTCGTTATGTTAACGAAAAAGGATTAGAATATAACCAAGCATTTGCAAAATCATTAAATGGTGCATTTCTAGCTGATCAAATATGTAACAATTACTTAAGTTCTGCTGTACTCGATGCAGGTGATAATATAACTAATAATGACAATGATGTTTTAGTTGATGGTAAAGATTATACCACTATGGAACACAAATGGGATGAAGCTTTTGGATATTTATATGGTGCTGAAGAAGATGAAACTTCACCAGTATTAGGTGTAGATAGCTTTTTAAACAAGTACTTAGATAAAGTTGAAGGTGATTCGGATTTTGCTGGAATAGCCGATGATATTTATAATGCTTTTAAATTAGGAAGAGCAGCTATTGTTGCTAAAAACTATACTGTTCGTGACGAGCAAGTAGAAATTTTAAGAGAAAAGATTTCAATGATAATTGGAATTAGAGCGGTTTATTATTTACAAGTTGGAAAAACAAATTTAGGAGTCGATAATGCAAGTGCGTTTCATGATTTATCGGAAGGTTTTGGTTTTATATACAGTCTTCAATTTACAAGAAATCCAATGACAGATGCTCCTTATGTATCAAAATCTATGGTAGATGGTTATATAAACACACTTATGGAAGGTAATGGTTTTTGGGATGTAACTGCAGAAACACTCGATCAAATGTCCGAAGATATTGCTGCTGAATTCGGATTTACAGTAGACCAAGCAGCCAACTAAAATTGTTTAATGAATTAATCAAAAAGTAGTTGTCATATTAATTTTTATATGGCAACTACATTCTTATTTTTGCAAAAAAAAATTAAAATGCTATGTTTAAAAAAATTATTTTATCAATAACATTTTCAATTGGATTTATGTTTGCCTGCTCCGAAGGTGATGATTTGGATAACAACCAAAATGAAAGTTTTGATAGAGGAAGCTTGCAAACTAATCTAGCAGATAATATTATCATTCCTGCCTATCAAGACCTAAGTCAACAACTAGGTTTATTGGTGTCTGCAAAAGAAAACTTTATTGCAAATTCTAATCAAGAAAACTTAGAAGTTCTTAGAAACAATTTTTTAGAATCGTACATGGTTTGGCAATCATTAGAAATGTTTAATATTGGTAAAGCGGAAGAGAATTTTTATCATTACCAAATGAATGTCTACCCAACAAATATCGATGAGATTCAAGATAATATAACCACTGGTAATGCTGATCTATTTAATCCTAACAATAATGATGCAGCAGGTTTTCCTGCATTAGACTATATGCTTTATGGCATAGGTGATAACGATACAGAGATATTAGACACCTATAATAATCAAGATTATGGACAAAATCATAAAAATTATGTGTCATCACTTATCGACCAAATGAAAAGCATTACTGAAATTGTATTGAATGACTGGACCACCGCTTATCGAGACGAATTTATTGCTAGTACGGAAAATTCAGCATCAAGCGCAGTAAATAAATTTGTAAATGATTTTATTTATTATTTTGAAAAAGGACTAAGAGCAAATAAAATAGGAATCCCAGCAGGAAATTTTTCTTCAAGCCCATTACCTCACACTGTAGAAGGATATTATGTTAGAGAAACTTCAAAAGACCTTACTCTAGAGGCCTTAAATGCTTTTCAAAATTTATTTAATGGAACGCATTATATTACTAATGATAGCGGAGTAGGTTTTACAGATTATCTCAATTATTTGGATAGGAATGACTTAGTCAACCTAATTAATAATCAATTAGATGAAGCTAGAGCTAAAATTTCTATTCTAGATGATAATTATTTTGACCAAATTAATAACGACAACACAAAAATGACGCAAGCTTATGATGCATTACAAACAGTGGTTGTATTAATCAAAGTAGACATGCTTCAGGCATTCAATATTAGTGTTGATTATGTAGATGCAGATGGAGATTAATAAATAAAGATTGTATTTTAGCCAATCTTTTCATGGCAAAAAACCTAAATACATATTTAAATAAAACTACAGATGTTTCTCCCCTAGTTATTTTTAGGATTGGATTTGGAATCATGATGTGTTACGGCGTCATTCGTTTCTGGCTTAAAGGTTGGATTGAAACCATCTACATACAACCCAATTTTCATTTTTCATATTTTGGTTTTGAATGGGTAAAACCACTAGGTAATTTTACCTATATTTTATTTATTATTTGTGGTTTAGCTACAATTTTTATCGCCTTGGGTTTTAAATATCGGATTGCAATCATTACCTTTTTTTTAAGTTTTACTTACATAGAATTAATGGATAAGACGATTTATTTGAATCATTATTATTTCATAAGTATGATGAGCTTTCTAATGATTTTTTTACCCTTAAATGCTTCATTCTCTTTAGATTCCTATCTACAAAAAAAATCGTACAACTTAGTTCCAAATTGGACTATCGATACTATAAAAATCATGTTGACTATTGTGTATTTGTATGCTGGGTTAGCAAAAATAAATTCTGATTGGTTGTTGAAAGCCATGCCACTAAAGATTTGGTTACCTTCAGAATACGATTTACCTTTTTTAGGGGAAAATTTGATGCAACAAAATTGGTTTCATTACGCTATGAGTTGGTCGGGAATGTTTTACGATTTATTAATTCCTTTTTTATTGTTCTATAAAAGAACTAGAATTTTCGCTTTTATTTTAGTGGTATTTTTTCATGTGTTTACCAGAGTCCTGTTCCCTATCGGCATGTTTCCCTATGTAATGATTATTTCAACCTTAATTTTCTTTGATTCAAATTTTCATAAAAAGATTATCTCAATTTTGAGAATAACAATTCACCGTTTATTAAAGTTAAAAAATGAAATAGTAATTAATGAAGTATATCCATTATTAAACAGAAAAATTTCATTAACTATTGTTTTTTTATTTTTGAGTGTCCAGCTTTTATTCCCATTTAGATACCTAACTTATCCGGGAGAACTATTCTGGACAGAAGAAGGGTACCGATTTTCCTGGAGGGTAATGCTTATTGAAAAGATGGGATATACTAACTTTAAGATAGTAGACGCTGAGACAAATAATTATTTTTATGTAGATAACCAAGATTTTTTAACTCCTTTACAAGAAAAACAAATGAGCTTTCAGCCAGATTTTATTTTAGAATATGCTCATTATTTAGGAGATCATTATACCAAACAAGGATACAAAAACATAGCGGTATTTGCAGAGAGCTATGTAGCTCTAAATGGAAGATTAAGTCAGCCATTTATTGATAAAAGTATAGATTTATATAAAGAAAAAGAATCCTGGAAACATAAGAATTGGATTTTACCATTAAACGATGAAATTAAAGGGCTTTAAATTATTATGTATTTTGGGCTTTGTAAGTTTAAACTTAGTTTCTCAAAATAAAATTACGGGCGTAATAACTGACACAAGTACAAATTTTCCAATCGATAAAGTTAGTATTTTCGATAGAGATTATGGTCTTTTAGCAACATCTAATTCAGATGGATATTTCCTTTTTGAAACTAAAATAAAAGAGCTTCATTTAATATTTTATACTCTTAATTATGAAGTTTCTGAACTTGATCTTGTAATAACTGAAGATGTTTCAATTAATCAAAATTTGTCAGTATTGTCAGAACAATTAAACGAAGTTGAAATAAAGGCTAGAAAAGCAAAAGTATTTGAGCTAAGTCGTTTAAAAGATGTAGAAGGAACCTCTATTTATGCAGGTAAAAAAACAGAAGTAGTTTTAGTAGACCAATCAATGGCAAATCTTGCATCCAATAATGCAAGGCAAATTTTTAGTCAAGTAGCAGGATTAAATATTTTTCAAAATGATGATGCAGGATTGCAACTAAATATTGGAGGTAGAGGTTTAGATCCTAACCGAACTTCTAATTTTAACACCCGTCAAAATGGATATGACATTAGTGCTGATGTATTAGGATACCCTGAGAGTTATTATACACCAGCTTCAGAAGCTTTAAAGGAAATACAAGTTATCAGAGGTGCAGCTTCATTACAATACGGTACTCAGTTTGGAGGATTAGTAAATTTTATTATGAAATCACCAAATCCCAATAAACCCTTCGAAATTATTGTACGAAATACTTTAGGAAGCAATAAATTGTATACTAATTTTACCAGTATAAGTGGTAGCAAAGAAAAGTGGAGTTATTATTCTTTTTTTAACTACAAGAGAGGTAATGGTTTTAGACCAAATTCAGAATTTGAATCTAAAAATGCTTATGGACATATAGGATATCAATTTAATGATCTTACATCGCTAAAAGCAGAGATAACCTATTTTTCATATCTAGCTCAACAAGCAGGAGGATTAAATGATCAGATGTTTTATGAAAACCCATTTCAAAGTAATCGGAGTAGAAATTGGTTTTCTATTGATTGGCTTTTATATAATTTAAAATTTTCTCATAAATTTTCAAGCAAAACAAATTTTACAATTAATGCCTTTGGATTAAACGCAACAAGGAATGCCTTAGGATTTAGAACGAATCGAGTTGACCAAGTAGACTCTTTAGATGAAAGGGATTTAATTAAAGGAGATTTTAATAATTATGGCTTTGAGGCAAGAATATTACATCAATACCAAATATCAAATAAAAAATCTAATTTACTTATAGGATATAAATTCTACAAATCAAATAATACAGGTCAACAAGGACCGGGGTCTAATGGATCAGATGCTAATTTTGATTTTCAGTTAGATGACTTTCCCAATTACAGAAACCAATCCAATTATACTTACCCTAACCTCAACATTAGTGGTTTTGGAGAAAATATAATATATATTAACGAAAAATTATCGATCACTCCCGGTTTTAGAATTGAATATATAAAAACTGAAAGCGATGGTTATTACAAACTAATTAATACCGATGGAGCCGGGAATGTAATTTTAAACGAAACTATTTTAGATAGTGAAATAAGAAAAAGAACATTTGTTTTATTAGGTATAGGAATTAGTTATAAACCTCTTACGAATACTGAAATTTATGGAAACATCTCCCAAAACTATCGCTCAGTAACTTTTGCTGATATTAGTATTATTAACCCGGCTTTTACAATTAGTCCAGATATAGATGATGAAAAAGGATTTACTGCAGATATAGGGCTTAGAGGAAATTATAAAAGTAAAATATCTTACGATATAGGAGCTTTCGGGCTTGTATATAACGACCGAATTGGTTTTGTTCAAAAAGCCTTCCCTGATGGAAGTGTAAAAAGTGAACGTGGTAACGTAGGTGATGCTTTAGTATATGGAATAGAATCACTCGTTGATTTTAATCTTAATAAAATATTTATTAGAGATAATGATTTAATTTTTAATTATTTTACTAATATATCAATTATTGATTCTAAATATACTTCATCTCAAGTAAACGGTGTAGAAGGAAATAAAGTAGAATTTGTTCCAAATATAAATTTTAAAACTGGTATTAGATTTGGTTATAAAAATCTACTATCTAATATACAATACACCTATTTATCTAAACAATTTACAGATGCTACCAATGCTAAACTCGGAAACTTAAGCGGAGTTATTGGAGAAATTCCAGCTTATGATATCTTAGATATTTCTTTTTCATTTTCTTATAAAAAATTTAAATTGGAAGCAGGTGTAAACAATGTATTAAATAATTATTATTTCACAAGAAGAGCAACAGGTTATCCTGGACCAGGAATTATCCCTTCACCAGACAGAAATTTATACCTCAGCTTAGAGATTAAATTATAATATAATATTAAATTTGATTTAAAAAAAATGAATAGATTACAAGATATAGAACAAGAAATTTCTACATTAAGATATCAGCTAAAAAAGCATCATCTTTATGAAACTCTAAAGAGCGTTGAAGATATAAAAATTTTCATGGAGAATCATGTATTTGCTGTTTGGGACTTTATGTCACTTTTAAAATCTCTTCAATTAAAATTAACTACTGTTGAAACCCCATGGTTTCCCTCTAAAAATCCAATATTATCAAGGTTTATTAATGAAATTGTCCATGGTGAAGAAAGTGATGTAAATGAAATTGGAGAACCTAAAAGTCATTTCGAAATGTATTTAGATGCAATGCAACAAGTGAATGCAAATACAACTGAAATAAAAAAATTAATTAAATTAATTGAGCTAGGAAACTCGCTCAAATATTCATTTAATCAAATTAATATTGATAAAAGAATCGCAGAATTTGTTCAGTATACTTTTTCGATTATTAAAACTAAAAAAGCACATTTAGTAGCATCTGCCTTTACATTTGGTCGAGAAGACCTTATTCCAGATATGTTTATTGAAATTTTAAAAAATTCGGATGCTGAAAACAAAAAATATAATAAATTGATTTACTATCTTGAGCGTCATATAGAAATAGATGGAGATGAACATGGACCTCTATCTCTAAAAATGGTTGCTGAACTCTGCGGAAATGACTCACAAAAGTGGGACGAAGCTCAAGTGGTAGCAAAAAAATCACTAGAAAAAAGAATATTATTATGGGATGCCATCAGTGATTTAATACAAAAAAAAATCTAAGTCTAAACTAAAATAATTTATAATGAGGGGTGCGTATACTATTTTGATTATGTTTTTTGTTTTTATATGTTCATATTTTACAGCAAATGCCCAGTATACCCAATTCGAACATGAAGGAATTAATCGTCAATACATATACTACGAACCATTAGAATTGAATGAGCAAAAACCGCTCGTTTTTGTTATGCATGGTTTTACTGGAGATGCTAGTGGTATTAAAAATTATTCAGGAATGAATCAAATTGCGGATCAATACGGTTTCGCTGTTTGTTATCCAAGAGGAACTACAGATTCCGGTGGAAACCGTTTTTGGAATGTTGGCTATGCATTTCACGAAGATGAAACTGTTAATGATGTGGGTTTTTTAACTGAACTAGCAACTTATTTACAAACCAATTACGATTTAAATCCAGATTTTACCTTTGCAACAGGGATGTCTAACGGAGGAGAAATGTGTTATATGTTAGCTTGCCAAGCAAACGATACTTTTAAGGCAGTAGCTCCGGTTGCAGGTATGATATTACAAGATATTTTAGACGGTTGCCAAGACAGTACTCCAATACCTATATTTGAAATTCATGGCTCGCAAGATAATGTGACGCCAATTTCAGGAGATCCTAATAATAACGATGGGTGGGGAGCATATCCAAGTATTCCATTTACAATTAATTATTTTTCAGAAAAGAATGAGTGTTCAACATTACAAACGGAAACACTACCCGATATAGATCCTTCAGATGGAAGCTACGTAATTAGTGAAAAACATCTTAATGGAATCAATAATAATGAAGTATGGTATTATGAAATAATTGGAGGAGGTCACGATTGGCCCGGAGCTTGGGGCAACATGGATATTAACGCTGGAGAAGAAGCATGGTTGTTTTTTCAAAAGTATATAGATGATATTCTTACGAGTACTAGTTATAGTTTTTTGAATAAAAACATTCATATTTTTCCTAACCCGACTAATGGATTAATCCATGTAAAATCAAATAATCTATTTGATATTTTAGAAATTACATTAGTTAATGTTTTAGGAACAACTATTGAAATTAATCCAACTAACGAAAGTATAGATCTATCGGATATAAATTCAGGTATTTATTTTTTGAGTGTAAAAACCTCAAAAGGTATGATTACTAAAAAAATTGTGAAATTTTAATAAAACGTTACAACTAAATTTGAATTAGCAATTTTTATTTAATAAAAGACTTTCTCTTTTTTATAGACCATATCAAAGTTGCTGGAACAATAGCTAATGTAGGAATTGTTGAAGCTAAAGGTGCTGGGGTCCCCTTAAAAAGATGCATTCCATAAGTCAAGAGTATTGTAATGGATGAAGGGATACATACTGCCAAAAATATTGCAAGACTAAATTTTTTAATGTGTACAGCAATATATTCAGCTCCTTTCATAAAAAAACCTCCTAAAAAAAAAGTATAGGAAGCTTGTTTTATAGAGGCAGTCAGTGAATCAAATGCTACGTAAGTAATAAAATAATTTATACAAAAAACTGTGATGCCCATTACTACGGCTCCTGCAATACCAATTTTATAATCAAAATAATGATTTAAATTATTTTTCATAAATCTATTTTAGAAAAAATATTTTATTTTTAAAAAATCAAAAATAATAAAACTGTTGATGCTATTAGTGAATAAATTTTCCAATCTATAAAACTTTAATAAATGAATGAGGACACCATAAGTATTTTAGGTTGCGGGTGGTTAGGAAAACCATTGGCAGAATATTTTATTAAACATGGAAGAAAAGTAAATGGATCAACAACAACTCCAATTAAAATAGCCTCTCTAAAGGAGATGAAAATTAACCCTTTTGTTATCCATATTAATAAAAGAAAAAATGAGTTTACAAACTTTCTAAAAGCTAAATTATTAGTCATTTCTATTCCATCAAAAAACATTGGAGACTTTGAATATTTAATTTCAGAGATAGAAAAATCAACTATTGAAAAAATATTATTTATTAGTTCTACATCTGTTTATCCGTTGAATAACTCGCTAACAACAGAGGATAGTCCTATTCACAAAACTACTCTCTCACAAATTGAACAACTATTTAGAGTGAATACTAATTTTAAAACTACCATTATTCGATTTGGAGGTCTTATAGGGTTTGACAGAAAACCAGGTAAATTTTTCAAAAAAGAAACTATTATTGATCGTCCCAAAGGGTTTGTAAACCTTATCCATAGAGATGATTGTATACAAATAATTAATTCTATCGTTAAAAATAATATATGGGAAGAAACCTTAAATGCCTGTACAGATTCTCATCCAACGAGAAGAGATTTTTATACTAGAGAATTTTTAAAAGAAGGTCGTAAAACTCCAATTTTTAATGAGTCCTCCCTGAATGACTATAAAATCATAAATAGCAATCGGCTTAAACAATTATTAAATTATAGTTTCAAGTACGCTAATTTGATGGAATATTAAAAAACTATAATGATATTTGAAGCTCTTTAAATTTTATAACTAATTCATTAAGCGTTTTGCTTCTTTATTAGATTAAGGGCAGAACCCTCGTTATACCAATCAATTTGTGAATCGTTGTAGGTATGATTTACTTCAATTATATCCTTTGTACCATCAGAATGTATTACTTCTATTGTTAATGTCTTACCGGGTGTAAATTCATTCAAATCTAGAAAATTAAACGTATCATCTTCCTGAATTAAATCGTAATCACTTTCATTGGCGAAAGTCAGACCTAACATTCCTTGCTTTTTTAGATTGGTTTCATGAATTCTTGCAAAGGATTTCACAATCACTGCAGCAACCCCTAGATGACGAGGCTCCATAGCAGCGTGCTCCCTAGAAGAGCCTTCTCCATAATTATGATCACCAACAACAACAGTATGGATTCCAGCATCTTTATAAGCTCTTTGTGTTTTTGGGACGGCATCGTAATCTCCATTTATTTGACTTTTCACAAAGTTCGTTTTCATATTAAATGCATTGACAGCTCCAATTAAACAATTGTTTGAAATATTATCTAAATGCCCTCTATAACGTAACCAAGGCCCCGCCATAGATATGTGATCTGTTGTACATTTGCCGTGTGCTTTTATCAACAGTTTTGCACCTTCTATTTTATCACCAATTGGAGTAAATGGAGTTAATAATTGTAACCGTTCAGAATATTCATTTACTGTAACTTGTACATGCCCTCCATCTGTCTCAGGGGCTAAATAACCATTATCTACAACATCAAATCCATTGGGTGGTAATTCCCACCCTGTGGGTTCGTCAAACATTACTTCTTCACCATTTTGATTGGTTAAAGTATCACTCATTGGGTTAAAATCTAATCTTCCAGAAATTGCAATAGCAGCGGTTATTTCAGGTGAAGCAACAAAAGCGTGTGTATTTGGATTTCCATCTGCTCGCTTTGCAAAATTTCTATTAAAAGAATGCACGATACTATTTTTTGGTGCATTTTTAGGATCACTATATCGTGCCCATTGACCAATACAAGGTCCACAAGCATTTGTAAATATTTTTGCGTTTAAATTTTTAAAAACTTGAAGAATACCATCACGCTCAGCGGTATAACGAACTTGCTCTGATCCTGGGTTTATACCCAAATCAGCTTTCATTGGAATCCCTTTATCTAAAGCCTGCTGTGCGATGGATGAAGCTCTGGACAAATCCTCATAGGATGAATTTGTACAAGAACCTATTAAGCCCCACTCTACGGCTAGTGGCCATTCATTATCAGTAGCAACTTTAGTCATGGTTTGACCAACCTTTGTAGATAAATCAGGAGTAAATGGTCCATTTAACAGAGGGCTTAACTCCGTTAAATTAATTTCAATTACCTCGTCAAAATAATTTTCTGGATGGGCATAAACCTCAGCATCACCTGTTAAATATTCTTTTATTTCATTAGCTGCATCGGCTACATCTGCCCTATCGGTAGAACGTAAATAGCGTTCCATTGAATCATCATATCCAAATGTAGAGGTAGTAGCTCCTATTTCAGCACCCATATTACAAATAGTTCCTTTACCTGTACAAGATAACGATTGAGCACCATCACCAAAATATTCAACAATAGCACCAGTACCTCCTTTAGCACTTACAATACCAGCTACTTTTAAAATAACATCTTTTGGTGCTGTCCAACCAGAAACTTTACCAGTTAATTTTACTCCAATTAGTTTGGGAAATTTTAATTCCCAGGGCATACCCGCCATTACATCGACTGCATCAGCGCCCCCGACTCCAATAGCTACCATTCCCAATCCACCTGCATTTACGGTATGTGAATCTGTACCAATCATCATTCCTCCAGGAAATGCATAGTTTTCTAAAACAACTTGGTGTATAATTCCAGCACCGGGTTTCCAAAATCCTATTCCGTATTTATTGGATACCGACTCTAAAAAATTAAAAACTTCACTGCTGATATTATTTGCATTTTTCAGGTCAGTAGCAGCTCCTTCTTTAGCCTGAATTAAATGATCACAATGAACCGTAGTAGGAACAGCCACTTTATTTTTTCCAGCTTGCATAAATTGTAATAAAGCCATTTGGGCAGTAGCATCTTGACAAGCTATACGATCTGGTGCAAAATCTACGTAATCTTTTCCTCTAAGAAGCACCTTGGTTGCATTTCCATCCCAAAGATGATTGTATAATATTTTTTCGGAGAGTGTTAGTGGTTTCCCGGTAATTTCTCTCGCTTTATCTACTCGCTCAACCATTTGAGAGTAGACTTTTTTTATCATATCAATATCGAATGCCATATTTTTATTTTATAATTTTAAAACTTAACGCTTAAATCTGTTAGATTAAAGTTTTGCAAAATTACAAAATATATAGATTATTAACAAATATGGAACAATATTGCTTATTTAATGAGTATAATTTATTAATAACATTATTTTACTGATTATATATTAATAAAATCAGGTTTATAACGCTAAATAATTATGAATAATGTAATTTAAAACAGGTTTTTTATGATATCCTCAATACTTAAACCTTCTGCTTCTGCTTTATAGTTTTTTATTAATCTGTGACGAAGAATGCCTACAGCTACTTTTTGAACATCTTCGATATCAGGAGAAAACTTACCGTGAAGTGCTGCATAGGTTTTTGCTCCCAATATTAAATTTTGAGAGGCTCTTGGACCAGCACCCCAATCAATATATTTTTTAACTAATTCTGGAGCTTCTGAACTCTTAGGTCTTGTTTTACCTACCAATGTTACTGCATATTCAATTACATTGTCAGCAACTGGTATTTTTTGAATCAACTCTTGATAGAAAATAATTTCTTCCGATGTAAATAATGAATTAATGATTGGCATAGAACCAATCGTAGTGGTTTTTACAATGGATACTTCCTCTGAAAAAGATGGGTAATCAAGATTGATAGCAAACATAAATCGATCTAATTGCGCTTCAGGTAGAGGATAGGTCCCTTCTTGCTCAATTGGATTTTGGGTTGCTAAAACAAAATAAGGTTTATCTAATAAGTAACTGTGACCACTTATTGTTACTGATTTTTCCTGCATTGCTTCTAATAAAGCTGCTTGAGTTTTGGGAGGGGTTCTGTTAATCTCGTCTGCTAAAATAATATTTGAAAATATTGGACCTTTTATAAACTTAAATTGCCTGTTTTCATCTAATAATTCGGAACCCAAAATATCACTTGGCATGAGGTCTGGAGTGAATTGTATTCGCTTGAAATTTAATCCCAGTGCGTCAGCTACAGTATGAACTAATAATGTTTTTGCTAAACCAGGAACACCAATTAATAAGGCATGACCTCCTGAAAATACAGAAATTAAAACCTGCTCAACAGTTTCATCTTGTCCAACTATTACTTTTTTTATTTCATTTCTTAGCTCATTGTATTTCTTAACAAGCTGATTAATTGCTGTAACATCTGACATATTAATTTTCCTTATTAATCCAATTGTTGGTAAAGTTACAATCTTTGTAGTCTGAACTTATTTTAATATAAGTTTCTTTAATCTTTTCTTCTTGCCAGTCTTCAATCGCCCTTAACTGTTTTTCTTTGAGTGCTAATTCGTGTACCTTTTCGTAATCTTTTACATAGTCAGCAACATGCTCTTCATGTCTGTTGGTTACCGTTAGTATTTTAAAAATACTTTTACCTGTACGGTCTGAATCGGTATAAACTTTAGTTATTTCTCCTTTCTTAACATTGTAAACTTGTGCACTTAGCGTTGGATCCATTTTTGTTAGGTCAAAGCGAGTATCGAGTGTTTGCGGATTAACTAACAAACCGCCATTATTTCTAGTTTCTTTATCGTCTGAATATAATTTTGCAGCTTCTGCAAATGGAATTTTATTATCAAGAATACTTTGCCTTATGGTATCAATTTTTTTACGAGCCTCGTTGACAATTGACTGCGATACTTCGGGGAAAATAATGATATGACGAACATCCACTTGTTGACCTCTAACTTTGTCTACTTTAAGCAAATGAAATCCAAATTCCGTTTCGAAAGGCTCACTTACTTCTCCTTCTTGTAATGAAAAAGCCATGTCTTTAAATTCCTTGGCCATAGGCGAATCTTTCCTAACACCCTCAATTACACCACCCTTAGAACGTGTACCGTCTTTAGAATACAATACCGCTTTTGTTGCAAATGACGAGCCATTATCTACGATATCAGTTCGAATAGATTTCAATCTATTGATAGCATCTTGTCTCGCTTTCTCAGTGACTTCTGGTTCAATAACTAATTGAGAAACTTCGAGTTCTGCGCTAAATATTGGCCTTTCGTCAACTGGAATAGAAAAGAAAAATGTCCTTACCTCTTCAGGTGTAATCGTAATACTAGAAACTATATTCTCCTGCATTCTTTCTGTTAACCTAATTTCTTTTCTGGCTTTCATTAAATCAGCTCTTAATTCTGTTTCATTAGATTTTCGGTAGTAATTAACAACTTTCTCTACACTACCTACTTGATCCACCATATAGGCCATTAGCTGATCTACTTCAGGTTTAATTTCAGCATCAGAAATAATAATACTATCTTGAATAGCATGATGAACATATAACTTATCCTCCATCAGCTTACCAATCATTTCACAACGATCAATAGAATTTACATCGACTCCATTTTGTTCAAATTCCAAATAACTTTTATCAATATCGAATTCTAAGATTACAAAATCTCCAACGACACCGCATACACCTTCTGCCTTATATCGTCTAAAATTGTTGATGGAATCATTTACCGTTATCTGAGGATCTATATCAGAACTTTTAACTACACCTGTACTATCAATCGTTACAACTTCTTGACAGAACGATTGAGAAAATACCATTACAGCGAATAAAAGTACCCAATTAGTTTTTCGAGAAAATTTCAAAGTTTTTATTTTTAATTGCATCTATAGTAATGTCTTTTTGAATTTTTTTTAAAAGGTTCTGCTTCCTTTTATTCAATATAATTTGTTCAATTGTTGGCTTCACATAAGAAAGCGGTGCTATATCGTTAGTTTTTAAAACCGCTTCAATTTTCACCAAATATACTCCTAATGAATCTTGTAGCTTTGTAAAATTTGGTTTTTTTAACACTTTTGAATTTTTAACCTTAAGTATCGGTAATTTTGCGACCAATACATCTTCTTTGATCCATATGGAATCGTTTAAATTGAAAGATTTGAACTTAATACTTAGATTTGTGAGATCTTTTTTATCAACGGAATCAAACCTTTTAATTTTTTTTTCTAGAGCTTTGATATTTAAAAAAAAATCGTCTACATGAACATATCTCACTTTTAAAAGCTCATCGTTTAATTTAAAATTTCTTTTGTTTAAGCTATAATAATTTTCATATTCGTTCTCAAGAATGATGGTATCCAACTGCTTTGATACAATTGAGCTTTTGTAGGCTTCCATGTATAAATCAGATTTATATTGATTTACCATTTCATTAAAAATATTCTGCTCTTCTTGGGGTAAATTAATCATAGATTGATCCATCAATAATTGTTTTGTTGCCCAGCGATTAATAAAATTATTTATTATCAGTACGCTATCTTCTTTAGAAGTGGTTTCAGAAATTAAATCCTGTATGTCGATTTGATACAAATAATTATCATTAACTCTTGCAATGGGAGTAACAGAAGTGTCTTGTATTAAATAATTACAAGAAGAAAAAAATAAAAAACTTAGAATTGCTACAAATAATTGATTCATCAGTTATCTAACTTTTTTTTGAGTTTTTTTAAAGCTTTATTATTAATTTCAACATCATATTTTTGATGCAAGCTTTCCATCCATTTTTTTTCAATTTCTGTTTGAAAATTACTGATAACTGTTCCTCTAACCTCTTTAAATTCCTTTAAATTAGGCTCTATTACTTCTTTTATTTTTACAACCGTGTAAAAACCATCATTTGCTTTGATACCAGAAACTCCCCTTTCGGCCACTAAACCCTTAGGTAATTCGCTTTGATCAATTTCAAAAATATCACTTACAGTGATTACATTTATTTTTCCGTCTGAATTGATTTGTTTTTTAATATTAGTTAGTTCTTCTCCTTCATTTAATAAAATTTGCACTTGTTTTGTTATGGACTCATCCGACGAGGAGTAGATATCAACATCCAACCTTTTTTTCCATTTATAGTTGTTTTTAGTTTTTTCATAGAAAAGTTCAAGCCCAGTAGAATCTGTTTTTGCAACTTGCCAAATATTTTTATTCATTACGTCGTAAACTAACAGACCATTTCTGTAATCATCAATAATTGTTGCATATTCTTGATTTTCAATTTCCAATCTTTCCTTAAAATAATTTTCCAAAGTTTCATTTTTAAACCTAACATATAGGTCCAATAATAATGATTCTTTATTCATATATTTTTTAATGGTCTTTTGATTATCTCTTAGGTATAGAGAGAAATCTATATAAGTAGCATCATGATCGCCTATAGTAAACAAAATCTGATTCTCTGACAAAGAAATCGGAGTAAATGTCCATTTTCGATTTAAAATACTATCGCTAACATAATTATTAAAGTATGGGACACAACTTACGCCTTCTTTGTAGCCGTATTTTTTCTTTATTTTGTTATTAATTGCTTGGGTAACCACTAATGCTCGCGCTCCTCCTTTTACTTTTTTCTCAATATCATCTTTTTGCTCTTCAAAAGAAGGAATCGAAAATTTTTCGTTTAACCTTATAATGTGCCAGCCAAAAGCACTCTGAATTGGAGCTAATATTTCGCCATTATTTTGTATTGAGTAAGCAGCGTCTTCAAATTTTGGAGCTTTTAAGTCTCCTGGACCAAACGTTTTTAACTGACCTCCTTTGATTCCTGTATTTTTATCTTCAGAGAATTGTTTTGCTACATTTTCAAATGGTTCTCCTTGCATAATCATAGCATACAATTCATTGATTCTCTCTTCAGGGTTTTCAAACTTTTTATTTTTATTCGAAAAAATCATGATGTGAGAAACATTGATTTTTGGTTTTTTCTCCCTTCTTTCGTTGATTTTTAGAATATGATAGCCAAAAGTAGTTCTTGTGATTTTTGATATTTCTCCTACCTTGGTGCTGTAAGCCGTATTTTCAAAAGGGTATACCATTTGAAACGCCGTGAAGTATCCTAAATTTCCTTTTGATTTTTTTGCCCCAGGTTCTTCCGAATATTCTTTTACTAGGGATGTGAAATTTTCACCATTGATGGCTTTAATATGGGCTTCCTTTATTTTGCTATACGCTTTTAAAGTGTCACTAGGAGAATCGTTTAAGTTTGAAAGCACTAAAATATGATCAGCGTTTATTTCTTCTAAACTTCTATCGTAGGCCTCCACAACTAATTTTGAAATAATTCTCTTGTCGTAAATATATTTCTTTGCAAGCTGATCTTGGTACTTTTTAAATTCATTTATATACTGTTTATCTTTATCCAACTCCTGGGCATAAGCTTCAGTTATTTTAAGTTTATAATCAATAAATAAATCTAAATATCCAGCTACATTTTTTTGAGATTCCTCTACAACTAAATCAAGGTTTTTATTGAATACTTTCGTAAAATCTGAGGAATAAATAGGATTGGAGTTTATCGTCAATAAAACATCTTTTTTATTTTGAGCATTTCCACTGAAATAGCCAATAAAAATTAATAGCACTACTAAATTTCTTGTATTCATTTTTAATAATTTGTTGTAAAATATTTAAGCGAAACAAATGTAGCAAAAACTATAGTTTAAGCAAACCTCAATTTTGTTAAGCTTTAATTAATATCGTCTCTGTTATTTTAACTTTAAAATAGCGATAACAGGTAAAATCATAATCGATTTTTTTTAGCGTTAATCTAAACGAGGGCTGTAAGTTAATTTATCCGGCAGTTAAATGTCAATGGACAATAGGATAGATTCACGCCAGCTCATTATTATTGCTATCGAGAATAGTTGGGTGCTTCTTTGGTGATGGTAACATTGTGCGGATGGCTCTCTTTTATTCCAGATGCAGTAATTTTTACAAATTTTGCGGATTCTTTTAATATCTCAATATTTTCAGCACCACAGTACCCCATACCTGCTCTTAAGCCACCTATGAACTGAGTCATGCTCTCAAAAAGCTCTCCTTTATAAGGCACTCTTCCAACAATCCCTTCCGGAACTAACTTCTTGATATCATCCTCAACATCTTGAAAATAACGATCTTTTGAACCTTGCTTCATAGCCTCAACAGAGCCCATACCTCTGTAGGATTTAAATTTTCTTCCCTCATATATTATGGTTTCTCCAGGAGATTCTTTAGTTCCTGCTAACAAAGACCCTAACATCACACAATCTGCTCCAGCTGCGATTGCTTTTACAATATCACCCGTGTATCGAACACCCCCGTCAGCTATAACAGGAACTCCAGTGCCTTTTAGAGCAGCAGCAACCTCTAACACTGCAGAGAACTGAGGAAAACCAACACCAGCAATTACTCTTGTAGTACAAATAGATCCTGGTCCAATTCCCACTTTAACAGCATCGGCTCCTGCATCAGCTAAATACTTTGCTGCATCTGCAGTAGCAATATTGCCTACAACAACTTCTAAATCAGGGAATTTATTTTTTATATTTTTTAAAACTTTTACCACCCCTTTGGTATGACCGTGAGCTGTATCTATTATTACAGCATCTACTTGAGCTTTCACCAGGGCTTCGGTTCTTTCTATTGCATCTGCGGTAACTCCAATTGCAGCCGCAACCCGCAATCTTCCGAATTGATCTTTATTTGCAATTGGTTTTTGTGTGACTTTTGTAATATCTCTGAAAGTAATAAGCCCCAATAAGGTGTTGTCATTACTTACCACCGGTAGTTTTTCAATTTTATTTTTTTGGAGAATGATTTCTGCTTCTTGTAAGGATGTTCCTTTACTTACAGTCACAAGGTTTTCGGAAGTCATTACCTCTGATAGTGATTTATTGTAATCTTTTTCAAATCGCAAATCTCTGTTAGTAACTATACCAATTAATTTTTTTTGATCATCAATAATCGGAATACCACCAATACTATATTCTCTCATTGTATTTTGCGCATCACCAATCGTTGCATTTTTTGGCAAGGTCACAGGATCAAGTATCATTCCGCTCTCTGCTCTTTTCACTTTTCTTACTTCGGCAGCTTGGGCTTTAATACTCATGTTTTTATGAAGCACCCCTATTCCTCCTTCACGAGCCATAGCCATAGCCATAGCACTTTCTGTTACGGTATCCATAGCAGCAGATAAAATAGGGACGTTAAGTTTAATGTTTCTTGTAAACTTGGTACCTATTGATACTTCTCTAGGTAAAACCTCTGAATATGCTGGCACTAACAAAACGTCATCGTAAGTTAATCCCTCTCCTAGTATTTTGTTTTGGTGTGCTTTCATTGCAATTAAAATTAAGTTCCTAAAGAAGAAATGGTTACTATTTAATTGCGTGCAAATATACTACAAAAAGTTGGTTATTGTTCTGTTTTTTTATGACTGAAATTTAAGATGTCACAAAAAGATGAACGAAATAATTATGTCAAGCAGGAATTTTAAGTTAAAAATTTTACCTGAATCCAGCGAAAAATTTACGATCAAGCTGACTTAATAGCTGAAACATGGTTAATTTCCTAGTGATTTCAAATAAAGAATAGTTGCTTTTCTTATGTCATAAGCTTTATCTTCTTTAGTAGGTCTATGTATATTTTTTACATGTTTGTTATTAGGGGTCAAAAAAGGGATATCAAAACCCCTGAGTAAAAAATCACTAAAAGCTACTTTATAAATTTTATCCAAAATAATTTCTTCCCCTTGAATTAACCATTTTCCATCAGGTCCTTGATCTACAAAGTATCTTTGTAGGTAAGCGCCTGTTCCTTTTTTAGACATTCCATAATCTAAAACTTCTTTCAATAAAACACCTTTTAAATCAACTTTTAATATTCCTCCACCAAAAGGTAAAGTTCTAAAGATATCCATACTCGATAAATTAATTGGGAGCATATCATCAACACGTATTGAACCTCCGTTAACAAGAGCTGCATCTACTTCATCATTGAAAGACCATGCCATAGATTGCGTTATAATAGCCCCTAAATTGGTTTGAATACTCCTGTTGGATTTTTCAGTACCGTCTAGAGATTCTGACGAGACAAATATTACCTCTGAAGGCTCATCAATAATTTCTTTGATTTTAAAATTTAGAATATTTCCCCATTTATTGACAATATTTTCAATTTCCGGTTTTGAAGTTATTTTATCATCAATGTTAAATAACTCGGACTCGATTTTTAAACTCTTTTCATCTACATTATAAACTAACGTGTGAATATATATAGTTTTAGCGTTGGCATCTGCCTTGGTAATCTTTGAATCTCCTATAGGAACTGACATAGCGTAATGTTCGTGTCCACCCATAACTAGGGGTATTTCCGGAATTCTTTTAAGAAACTCTTTATCTTGTTCCAATTCTAGATGAGTTAGACCAAATACTAAATCTACTTTATTTTTCAATTCATTATGAGCTCTTTCTGCCTCATCATAAATATTACCGTAATAAACATAATCTTTTACGCTATAGGGCAGTGTAACCCCTAAAAAACCAATTTTAATTTGATTGTTATTAGCATCACTCATTTCCATTGTAAAAATATCACTCACTGGCAAAGTGTCTTTATATTGCTGAATTTCAAAAAAAGATACCGTATCATTTTTTTTATGTCTTACATTCGATGACATCCAAGGAAAGGAGGACTCATTTAATCTTTTTTGTAAGTCTTTTTCTTTTAAATCAAACTCGTGATTTCCAAAAGTGACTAAATCAAATTCCATAGCATTCATGACCTCTATCATTTGTTTTCCTTGAATTCGTTCTCCATTAACTTTTATAGTCCCCAAAAGTGAAGGACTCAGAAAATCACCGGCCATAAAAAGAAATGTATTTGGATTTTCTTTCTTTATAGAATCTCGAACATGGGCAACTCTTGCCAATCCTCCAAAAGTTCCTTCACCAAGTGGAGCAATTTCGTATACATCGTTCAACTGAATAAATTTAAACGTGAGCTCATTTTTTGAGGTATTTTGTTTGCAACTAAAAAAAACAATTATGAAGATAACAGCTAAAAATAATTTATTTTTCATTGGGTAAGTTTTTTTTATTAGTGGTAGTTATTAAAGATTTTAGAAGCTCTATTATAAGCACTTTCGAAAGACATAGGATGTATACGAGTTGGGATTTTCTTCGCAGTAAAATAACTGAGTAATTTCTCCGTGGGCATGTTTCCCGTAAGTTCATCTTTTGCCATTGGGCAACCTCCAAAACCTTGTATTGCACCATCAAACCTTTTACAACCAGCATGAAAGGCGGAATCAATTTTCTCATGCCATTTATCCTTTGTCGTGTGTAAATGTGCTCCAAATTCTATGGTTGGGTACTTTGAAATTAATTCAGAAAATAAATAGGTAATCGTGTCTGGTGTTGAAGAGCCTATGGTATCACTTAAGGAGATTATTCTTACTCCCATACTTGCTAATTTTTCTGTCCACTCTGCTACAATTTCTAAATTCCAAGGATCACCATAGGGATTACCAAAACCCATAGATAGATAGGCTACTACAACTTTATTATTGGAATCTGCAATATTTAAAATTTCATTTAGCTGATCGAGAGACTGATTAATTGTTTTGTGTGTATTTCTCATTTGAAAATTTTCAGAAATAGAAAAAGGATATCCTAAATAATCAATTTCAGTAAATCGTACCGCATCTTGAGCGCCTCTTACATTTGCAACAATAGATAAAAGTTTACTCTTAGATTTAGACAAATCAAGTGCAGAAAGCAATTCGGCAGTATCTCTCATTTGTGGAATAGCTCGAGGAGAAACAAAACTACCAAAATCGATAGTGTCAAAGCCGCAACTCAATAAAGATTGTATAAACTGAGCTTTTTCAGCTGTTGGGATCCAATCTTTTATGCCTTGCATTGCATCGCGAGGACACTCTATTATTTTTACATTCTGCATTGGTCAAAGATAAGAATTCCAAGTTGTTTATTTTGTTAAAACTTAGGATTAAGGAATTAAAATAAATATAGCTATACCAATAAATACAATAAATTGAAGCCATTTTAATAAACTTGAAAAATTTTTATTTTTAGCTAACGATAAAGAAATATACCCGGCTAAAAAAGCTAGAAAACTAAAAATTATAAAGGATATCAACATAAAGACTATTCCTAAAATATAAAACTGAAGAATAATATTTTCTGTAGGATCCCACAGAAAACCAGGAAAAAATGCTAAGAAAAAAATAAGTATTTTTGGATTCATAAGGTTCATTAAAACACCCTGTTTGAACAATTCAGCGGTCGATTTTTTCGTAACATTTGCATTAAAATTTAGGGAAGTTTCAGTACTTAAGACTTGATAGGCAAGATAAATTAAGTATAGTGCCCCAATTACTTTTAAAATATAAAATATAGTGTACGATGCAGAAATAATTGCGGAAACTCCAAAAGCCAACAATGTAGTATGAACAATACAACCACTTACTAATCCCAAAGTCGTTGCAATACCACTTTTTGTTCCATTAGCTAATGATTGAGTAATTACATAAAGATTGTCAGGACCAGGGGAAAAAGCCAAAAGGATAGACGCCATTGTAAAAGAAATAAGACTTTCTAACATTCTTTTAGTATGGCTTTATTTATTCGTTTTACTAATTGTGGACCCTCGTAGATAAATCCGGTGTAAATTTGAACTAAACTAGCTCCAGCTTTTATTTTCTCAAGTGCATCTTTCTCGGAATGTATCCCGCCAACTCCAATTATGGGAAATGAACCTTTACTTTTTCGATATAAATAACGGATTATCTCTGTTGATTTTTTTGAAATTGGTTTTCCACTTAAACCTCCTATTTCCTTTTTATTTTCCGAAAGTAAATCATCTCTTTTTGTAGAGGTGTTTGATGCAATAATCCCATCAATAGAAGTTTCATTTATAAGCGCTATTATTTCGTCTAATTGAATGTTATTCAAATCGGGAGCTATTTTTAGGAGTATTGGTTTTTGTGTTTGAAATTTTTTATTAGCTTCCTGCACATCAGTTATTAATTCCTTTAGATATTCCTTGTCATTTAACTTTGCGTGACTAGATACATTAGGACAACTAACGTTTAAGACGAAATAGTCTACATAGCGATGTAAAGCATTAAAACATTCTAAATAATCACCTGTATAATTCTCAGGAGCTGTTTCAGTATTTTTACCAATATTTCCACCTATAATTATGTTTCTTTTTGATTTTAACTTGCTTATAGCTGCATTAACCCCTTTATTATTAAAACCCATTCTGTTAATTATCCCATCATCTTCTTTTAGTCTAAATAATCTTTTTTTATCATTACCAAGTTGTCCTTTTGGTGTTACAGTTCCAATCTCAATAAATCCAAATCCAAAATTTGATAATTCATTAAATAAAACCGCATTTTTATCAAATCCTGCTGCCAATCCAACAGGATTAGGAAATTTAATTCCAAAAACCTCTCGTTCCAGTTTTGAGTTTTTTATTTGAAATAAGTTTCTGAAAATAATTCCAAAACCAATTAGACTAAAAAATTTAATCAAAGAGAATGTAAAATAATGTACTTTTTCAGGGTCAAAAAGAAATAATATTGGTCTGATTATTAATTTATACATAGAACTAATATGAAGTGCAAAAATACTATTTTTGTGGATTAGATTTTAAGAAAAAAAGTAATGATTGAAAAACAACACCTGATTAACCGATTTGTAAGTTATGTAACCGTTGACACAGAAAGTGATCCAACGAGCGAAAGCACTCCTAGCACAGAAAAACAGTGGGATCTTGCAAATGCTTTAGTGGAGGAATTAAAAAGTATTGGAATGCAGGAGGTGTCCATTGATGAAAACGCCTACATCATGGCAACCCTTCCAAGTAATTCAGAAAAAGAACTACCTGTTATCGGATTCATTTCTCATTTTGACACTTCTCCAGATTTTACTGGTGCCAATGTGAGACCACAGATCATCGAAAATTACGATGGTAATGATATTATTCTAAACAAAGAACAAAATATTATTTTATCACCTTCATATTTTGAGGATTTATTACTTTATAAAGGACAAACCCTAATAACTACAGATGGAAACACCTTGTTAGGGGCTGATGACAAAGCTGGGATTACTGAAATAATTTCTGCTATGGAATATTTAATTAATCACCCAGAAATTAAACACGGAACCATTAAAGTTGGGTTTACTCCTGATGAAGAAATCGGACGTGGCGCTCATAAATTTGATGTCAAAAAATTTGGTGCTGATTGGGCCTATACGATGGATGGTAGTCAAGTTGGAGAATTAGAATATGAAAATTTTAATGCGGCTGGGGCCGTTGTTACTGTAAAAGGTAAAATTGTACATCCCGGTTATGCAAAAGGAAAAATGATTAATAGTATGTACATCGCTACACAATTTATTAACTCGTTACCTCAATTAGAGACCCCGGAACACACCGAAGGTCGAGAAGGGTTTTTTCATCTTCACAATATGGCTGGAGCTGTCGAAGAAACAAAACTTCATTACATCATAAGAGACCATGATCGTTTGCATTTCGAAGCCCGAAAAAATGTCATCAATAAATTAGCAGAAGATTTAAACACGCAATATGGTCGAGAGGTTATTACTATTGAAATAAAAGATCAATATTTTAATATGAGAGAAAAGATTGAGCCTGTAATGCATATTGTCTCTGTTGCTGAAAAAGCTATGGTTAAAGCGAATATTAAACCCTTAGTAAAACCAATTAGAGGAGGTACCGATGGTTCTCAATTAAGTTATATGGGCTTACCCTGTCCAAACATATTTGCAGGAGGACACAACTTTCATGGTAGGTATGAATATGTTCCTGTAGAGAGTATGCAAAAAGCCATCGAAGTGATCGTTAATATAGCGCAATTGGTCGCGAAGTAATGATCAAATAAAGCAATAAAAAAACCTTCAGTAAACTGAAGGTTTTTTTATTTAGAATTATGGTGAAATTATTTCTTTTTTTCTGGCGAATTTAATTTCTTGCTCATATCCATAGAAATAGCAGAAATTTCAAATTTCATTTTTCCTGCAGAAGTTTCTAAAAGACAAGTGCCATCTTGATTGATGTCTAAGACTTTAGCATGCATCCCGCTTTTCGTGATAACTTTAGCTCCTTTCTTGAGTTCACCTACAAAATTTTTCTCTTGCTTTTGTTTTTTAACTTGTGGTCGTATCATAAAAAGATAGATGACCATAAATAATAATATGAGTGGAAAAAAACTTTGTAATTGTTCCATAATATTTTTTAGTTAATTCTAGTTATTTTTTAGTTGGACCACTATTCCCTTTTGGATTAACAAAAGCTTTTATTTTAATTGTTTCTTTTCCTGTTTCAGTGTTGGCAGTAATGGTTACCGTTTTACTCACTTGGTTTTTTCCACTACCGTTAAACTTAACTAGCATTTCTGCAGTATCTCCGGGTTCAACAGGAGTTTTTGGATACGTAGGAACAGTACATCCACAACTACTTTTTGCGTTAACTATTACCAATGGTGCTTCCCCTGTATTTTTAAATTCGAATACATGTTCTACATTAGTTCCTTGGTCAATTGTTCCGAAATCGAATTCTGTTTCAGTAAATTCCATTTTTGGAAATTTTCCTGAATTTGCATCACGTGTTTCCGCTTTTTCTACTTTTTCTTTACTTACTTTCGCTGCTGCATCTTCTTTACATGAGGTAATTGTAAATGCTATGATTACAACCACCATTAAGATTAAATTTTTCATTTTATTATAGTTTAAATTTTTGCGTTGCTAAAATACTTATTATTTTTATTTTATTGGAGCCCTCGGCCTATTTTATTTAATTTGCCAGCTTCTTTTAAATCCTTCACTATTTTGTCTAGTATTCCGTTGATAAATATTGAACTTTTAGGTGTTGAATATTCTTTAGAGACTTCTAAATACTCATTTATAGAAACTTTTACAGGAATGGATTCAAAATGCATAAATTCAGAAATCCCCATTTTTAATATAATCATATCTAAATCTGCTATCCTTTCTTTATCCCAGTTTGGAGTCTTTCCATCTATTTCATTTGATAGTTCATCATCATTAAGAATTACTTTTTGCAGCAATTCAAGTGCATAGTCTCTATCTTCATTGTTTTTATATACCACAGGAATTAAAACACTATCCGTATTTTTTTTAGTTATTTTTTGAAGTGTTTTTAGCACAAGTGTGTTAACTAGAGGAAAATCGTCCAACCAGGTAAGCCGTTTGTCTTCCAAATATTCATAGAGCTTATTGTTGGGAGCAATTATTTCTTTGAATATTTTTATGATTAAATCTTTATCTTCAAGGAAACTAGTGTCGTTTTTTGCAATAGATTTTAAATACCAATCTTTTTCTTTTAACTCATTAAAAATGATTGAAACATATTCAGAGTCATTTTTCCAATAATTTAAATTTCTTTTTTCTATTAAATTATTAAATTTTTCATTGGAACCTATAAGAGAGATTATCTTATTGTTGATAAAAGTTCTGCTTGGATTTTTTTCTAACTCGGTCGCTAAATGTTTCTTTTGAGAAACTACCAGATAGTTTTCAGCTTGATCACGAAGAGAAACAAGCATTTGAAGCATTAGCAGATACAAATCTTGGATTTGTTCCATGTTATATAACAAAAACTTTTCTTGCTTTTCTAAATCTTTGTATTCACTTTGATTGTAAGCATAGATTGATTGCAAAACTTTTACTCTGATATGTCTACGTGTTAGCATAATTTATAAGAACGATGTAAAAAAATAGCAGTGCTATTTTGTATGTTAATTTAATTGCTCAGCATTATTTTTAAGCTTTCTAGCGTCTATTCTAGATTTGGCAACATCAAAAGCAGCTTGGTGGGTCGTTATTCCATTAGCGGCTGCATTGTTTAATATTTCTAATGTAGTATTGTATAAATTTTCTGTTTTACGAATAATTTCTGGCTTACCATAATTTTCTAATTCTGCGTACACATTTATGATACCTCCAGCATTAATTAAAAAATCGGGTGCATATGTAATCCCTCTTTCTTTTAACAATAGCCCATGTTTATTTTCATCAGCTAACTGGTTGTTTGCTGCTCCAGCAATTACTTTAGTTCTGAGCAGTGGCAACGTATGATCATTTATTGTTGCTCCCAGAGCACAAGGTGCATAAATATCCATTTCTTCAGCATAAATATTATTTCCTTCATAAATTTCGACATTGTATCGATCTCTGACTTCCTCTAACCTATTTTGATTGATATCAGAAATAAAAACTTTAGCTCCCTCATTTGATAAATTTTCAACTAAAGCTTCACCAACGTTTCCAATTCCTTGAACATAAACAATTTTATCCTCAAGAATATTTGTTCCAAACGCATGGTGTGCTGCAGCTTTCATACCCATAAACACCCCGTAGGCAGTAATTGGTGACGGATTGCCTGCACCTCCTTTATCTTCTGAAATGCCGGTAACATAAGGAGTCACTGTTCGAACCAAATCCATATCTGAGGTAGCCATTCCAACATCTTCAGCTGTAATATATTTGCCTCCTAGGGAGTGAACGAACTCTCCAAATCGAAGCATTAACTCTGGTGTTTTTTGTGTTTTCGCATCGCCTATAATAACAGCCTTACCACCTCCCAAATTAAGTCCAGTAACAGCAGACTTGTAGGTCATTCCTCTAGACAAGCGTAAAACATCGTTTAATGCTTCCCATTCATTATTGTACTGCCACATGCGTGTTCCCCCCAAAGCAGGACCCATAACGGTATTATGTATACTAATTATTGCTTTTAATCCTGTATCTTTGTCATTGCAAAAAATAACTTGCTCATGATTATCAAAAGATAATTGTCCAAAAACAGGGTTTAATTTTTTAAGTTCGCTTTTGCTAACTACTTCAGTCTCCATATATTGATTTTTATATCCTTAAAAAGGCGGTGCAAAAGTAGTTGTTTACTAATAATCTCGCAAAAATATCAGAATTAAATTATGATATTGTTAATAAATATCGAAACAGTATAAATGAAAGAGTTACAGTACCTTAACCTCTATTTTAAAAAATATAGCGGAAGACTAACTTTGGGCTTAATAATTACAATTATAGCTACCATATTCAAGATAATCGTACCCAAAATTATTGGTGATATCGTAGATGTTGTAAAAGACTACCTTGATGGAACCATAACCGATATCGAAATAGTGAAGCAAGAATTAATTAGTTATATCATAATGATTTTGGGCGCAGCTATACTAGCTGGTTTTTTCACTTTTTTAATGAGGCAAACTTTTATTGTTGTTTCTAGGTATATTGAGTTTGATCTAAAAAATGAAATTTTCAAACAATATCAGCGACTTTCGTTAAGTTTTTATAAAAAAAATAGAACCGGCGATTTAATGAACCGAATCAGCGAGGATGTTTCTAAAGTAAGAATGTATGCTGGTCCCGCATTGATGTATAGTGTTACTAATTTAACCTTACTTATAGTTACTATTAGTTACATGTTTTATAAAGCACCTAGTTTAGCTATATATGCCATAGCACCATTACCACTGTTGTCATTTGCAATTTATAAATTAAGTGCAGCCATTCATAAAAAAAGTACGGTAGTTCAACAATATTTATCAAAATTAACATCTTTTACTCAAGAAAGTTTTAGCGGTATATCGGTCATTAAAGCTTATGGAATTGAACCCAGAATTATTAGTGATTTCAATAAACTATCTGAAGAAAGTAAAAACAAAAATATTGATCTCGTAAAAGTACAAGCGCTATTTTTCCCCTTAATGATTTTACTGATAGGCTTGAGTAATATTTTAGTGGTTTACATTGGAGGAAATCAATTTATTAGTGGACAAATTAAAGAACTTGGAACTATTGTTGAGTTTTTAATCTACGTAAATATGTTAACATGGCCTGTAGCAGTGGTAGGTTGGGTAACGTCAATGATTCAACAAGCCGAGGCTTCTCAAAAGAGAATTAATGAGTTTTTAAAGGAACAACCCAGCATCCTAAATCATGAAAATTCAAACTCTCAAATTAGTGGAAAAATAGAATTAAAAAATCTTTCCTTTACGTATTCAGATACCAATATTACTGCCTTGAAAAACATATCATTTACAATCAATCAAGGTGAGACAGTTGCTATACTTGGTAATACCGGATCTGGAAAATCTACCATTTTAGAGCTTATTGGCAGACTCTATGATGTGGATAATGGACAATTAACAATTCAAGATAAAAACATTAAAGACTTAAATTTATTTGACTTAAGAAGCCACATTGGCTATGTACCCCAAGATGCGTTTCTATTTAGCGATTCGATTATTAATAATATTAAATTTGGGAAAGAAAACGCTACCGATGAAGAAGTGTATCAGGCAGCAAAAATTGCATCTGTACACACAAATATTATCAAATTTCAAGAAGGTTATCGTACCATACTAGGTGAACGTGGTATTACCCTAAGTGGCGGTCAAAAACAACGAATTTCTATTGCTAGAGCTATCATCAAAAACCCACAAATATTGTTGTTGGATGACTGTCTTTCCGCGGTAGATACTGAGACTGAAGAAAATATTATTAATAATTTAAGTGCCATTACTAAAGACAAAACAACAATAATAGTAAGTCATCGAGTTTCTTCAGCTAAAAAAGCGGATAAAATAATAGTTCTGGATCAGGGGAAAATTATACAGCAAGGAACTCATAATGAGCTAATAAAACAAATAGGGTATTATAAAGAACTTTACGCCAAACAATTATTAGAAAAAGAAAACTGACATTAATGTTGCCATACTTATATTTTTTTAAGATTTTTGACATAATGTTTAATTTAAAAAAAATACTATGAGTGATAATTATATGATGGAGAGAGAAGAAATTCACTCTAAAGTTATGCGAGCCGGAAGAAGAACGTACTTCTTCGATGTAAGAGCTACCAAAGCAGGAGATTATTATTTGACCATAACTGAAAGTAAAAAGTTCACCAATGATGATGGATCATTTCACTACAAGAAACACAAAATATATCTTTATAAAGAAGATTTTTCTGAATTTAAAGATAGTTTGGACGAAATGATTTCTTTTATCATTGATGAAAAAGGTGAAGAAGTAATCAGTGAACGTCACCAGAGCGATTATAAAAAAGAAAGTTCTGAAGAGACTGATTCAGAAAATACCGATTCTACAACGTCTAGCTTCACAGATGTTGATTTTGAGGATATATAATCCTAAATTCTATAAATTTTATCAACATCCTTTTAGATTAATTTTAAAAGGATGTTTTTTTTTATACTTTAGGCAAACAAAAAAATAACATGAAAAAAATTTGTTTTTATTTACTAGTCTTCACATGTTTTAACGTAACAAGCCAAGATTATCATGTAAAACTTGATTATTTTCTTCCTAACAACCTAGTATACAATTCTGAAATCCCAACACCGGCAAGTATAATAGGTCACGAGCTAGGTGACTGGCATATTACACACGATAAGTTGGTACACTATATGTACCAACTTGCTGAAAGTAGTGATCGTATTAGTATTGAAAATAGAGGGAAAACTTTTGAAGGTAGACCATTAATTCTACTCTATATTACCTCTCCTAAAAATCAAAATAATCTCCAGGAAATCAGGAGAAATCATATTTCAATAACTGAAAAAGGAGCAGAAAATTTAGACGTCAAAAATTTACCCATTGTAGTTTATCAAGGATTTTCTATACATGGAAACGAAGCAAGTGGTTCAAATGCCGCTTTAGCAATTGCCTATTATTTGGCTGCTGCACAAGGGCCTGAAATAGATTTATTATTAGATAAGTCGGTTATTTTATTTGATCCATCCTACAATCCCGATGGATTACAACGTTTCGCCTATTGGGCTAACATGCATAAGGGGAAGAATATTAATCCTGATCCAAATGATAGAGAATACAACGAAATATGGCCAGGAGGTAGAACTAACCATTATTGGTTTGATATGAATAGAGACTGGCTGCCTGTTCAGCTGCCAGAAAGTCAAGCTAGAATTAAAACCTATCATGAATGGTATCCAAACATTCTTACAGACCATCATGAAATGGGAACAAATTCAACTTTTTTCTTTCAACCTGGAATTCCCTCTAGAACTAACCCGCTAACACCTGGCAGAAATCAAGAGTTAACTGGTGAAATTGGAAAGTATCATGCCAAAGATCTAAATAAGATTGGAAGTCTATATTATAGTAAAGAGAGTTTTGATGATTTTTATTACGGAAAAGGTTCTACATTTCCCGACATCAACGGAGGTATTGGAATTTTATTTGAACAGGCATCCTCCAGAGGTCATGCTCAAGAAAGTGACAATGGAATTTTAACTTTTCCTTTTACAATTCGCAATCAATTTACTGCTGCGTTATCTACATTGAAGGCAGCAGTAGAATTGCGAGAAGAGATCTTGAATTATCAAAAAACATTTTACACAAACGCACGTAAAGAGTCATCTAAAGCTGGAGTCATTGTTTTTGGAGATGAGAAAGATGCCACTAAAGTTCATAAGTTTATAGATCTACTAAACCATCATAAAATCGAAGTTCATTACTTAAAAGAAGATTTTTTAAAAAATGGAAAAGCATTTAAAAAAGAATTTAGCTATGTCATTCCAAAAAATCAAAAGCAACATCGATTAATAAATGCTATGTTTCAAAAACGCACTGTTTTTCAAGACAGTTTATTTTATGATGTAAGTGCGTGGACGCTCCCTTTGGCATTCAATCTAAATTATGAAGAAAATGAATCTACCAACAAACTAGGTGATAGAATGTTGGTCAACGACAAAAACACTGCTTTACTTCCATTGGCATCTTCATATGCCTATTTGATGGAATGGAATGACTACAATAGTCCAAAAGTTTTAAACCAACTGCTTGAAAAAGGGTTACGAGTAAAGGTAGGTTTAAAACCTTTTATGTTGGAAGGAACAAAATATGAATACGGAACAATTTTAATACCTATTCAGAATCAAAAACTTAATTCAAAAGAACTAATTAATTTCATCCATAAACTAACAGAAGAAAATAACGTAGTTATAACCTCAGTTTCAACTGGACTCTCTGAAGGAATTGATTTGGGTAGTAGCAACTTTAAATTGGTTGGAGACCAAAAAATCGCCCTTCTTGTAGGCCCTGGAATCACCCCATATGACGCTGGTGAGATCTGGCATTTATTTGATCAACGATATGACATACTAATCACTAAATTAGATACCCGCGATTTTCAAAAAAGAGACTTGAGTAAATACACCGATATCATAATACCCAATAGTTGGGGGGTTTCACTTACAAAAGCTGATGCTCAAAAACTTAAAGCATGGGTAAAACTAGGAGGTACGCTGATAGGTTATAAAAATGTAGGCAGATGGTTTAATAAACATGAAATTTTAAAAATTGACTTTAAATCTAGAAAGGATTCTGCGCAAAATATTTCATTCGAGCAAAAACGTGATTTTTTTGGAGCTCAAGTAATAGGTGGAGCCATATTTGAAACTAAAATTGATCGATCACATCCAATAGCATTTGGGTATACAAATGAAAAACTTCCAGTTTTTAGAAACTCAACTCTATTTATGAAGCCAGATAATAATAGTTATAATAACCCTATTAAATACACAGAAAATCCACTGTTAAGCGGTTATATCTCCGATAAAAACTTATCCGAATTAAGAAATACAAGTATGTGTAAAATTGGAACTATTGGTAAAGGAAAAATTATTTATTTTACAGACAATACCAACTTTAGAGCATTTTGGTATGGCACCAATAAGTTGCTCATGAACGCTATATTTTTTGGAAATGAAATGTAAATTTAATTACCATGATTAATTGAAATGAAAAATAAAACTAAAACACAAAGTCTTTTAAATTTTCTTTTTCAAAGTTAAATTCAGTAATAATCTCGTTTACAATAGCTGATGCGGGTTGGATTTGATTAATTAAGCCTGTAATTTGTCCTATTTCTAACTCACCATCTTCTAAATCACCTTCAAACATTCCTTTTTTTGCTCGTGCTCTACCCAATAAATCAATTAAATCTTGTTTTGAAGGATTCTTCTTGTAAAGTTCAAGCACGTCGTTTGAAAACTTATTTTTTAACAATCTCACAGGGGCAAGCTCTTTTAAAGTCAATAATGTGTCTCCATCTTTAGCCTCTATTACTTTGTTTTTAAAATTAATATGTGCACTCGATTCTTCACTAGCAACAAATCTACTGCCAATTTGAACTCCATCAGCACCCAAAACCATTGCAGCTAACATTCCCTTTCCGGTTGCAATGCCACCAGCAGCTATTAAAGGGATTTGAATTTGTTCTTTTACCATTGGAATCAAAGTGAATGTGGTCGTTTCTTCTCTTCCATTGTGACCACCAGCTTCAAAACCTTCAGCTACCACCGCGTCAACTCCAGCCTCTTGCGCCTTTAAAGCAAATTTCACGCTACTTACTACATGTACTACCTTTATACCGCTTTTTTTTAGTCTCTCTGTATGAATTTTAGGGTTTCCTGCAGAAGTAAATACAATATTTACTCCTTGCTCAATTATTATTTGAATAATTTCCTCAATATTTGGATATAACATTGGAACATTCACACCAAAAGGATGTGGTGTCGCTTTTTTACATTTCTGTATATGCTGTCTTAATACATCTGGATACATAGATCCTGCTCCTAACAATCCTAAACCTCCAGAGTTGCTGACCGCACTAGCTAGTTTCCAACCACTATTCCAAATCATTCCAGCTTGAATAATTGGATATTTAATTTTAAAAAGTTCTTTTATTTTATTCTGCATTATTTTTTTTTGTTATTTAAGAAATAACGCCACTTCCTATGAGTTCATTTTTCAAATACCAGGCAACAAATTGACCCTCTGTTATTGCAGATTGTAGATGTTCAAAGATAACATAAAGACCTGAATCTGTTAAGTGAATAGTTGCTTTTTCTAATTTTTGGCGATATCTAATTCGTGACATTACAGCTAAAGATTCTCCGGTTTTTATTTTTAAATCTGGACGAACCCAATGAATCTCATCTAATTTCACTAAAAGACCATATCTATAAAGTCCCGGATGATTTTTTCCTAAACCTACATAGATGACATTTTCATTTACATCCGTATCAATTACGAATAAAGGTTCAGTTGTACCACCAACTCCTAACCCTTTTCGTTGACCTTTAGTGAAATAATGAGCTCCTTGATGAATACCCACAACCTTGCCATCTTGTTTAGTATAGCAATGTTTTTTTGATTTAAATGCTAATTCCATTTCCAGTTTACTAGTATCTATTTTTTGATTTTGATACCCACTAAAGGTTTTAGGGATTTCTACAATATAACCTTCTTTAGGTTTTAATTTTTGTTGAAGAAAATCTGGTAATTTAACTTTACCAATAAAACACAATCCTTGAGAATCTCTTTTATTTGCTGTAATTAAACCTTCTCTTTTCGCAATTTCTCTCACCTCTGATTTCAATAATTTTCCAACAGGAAATAAGGTTTTTGAAAGTTGTTCTTGCGATAGTTGGCATAAAAAATAGGATTGGTCTTTATTTGGATCTTTCCCAGAAATTAATTGAAAATATTTATTTTGTTTTTTTTGTATAATATCCTTTCGGCAATAATGACCTGTAGCAACATAATCTGCTCCTAATTTTAAAGCTATCTTTAAAAATACATCAAATTTAATTTCTCTGTTACATAAAATATCAGGATTAGGGGTCCTACCCATTTCATATTCATTGAACATGTAGTCAACAATTTTTTCTTGATATTGTTTGCTTAAGTCGACTGTTTGAAAAGGAATTCCTAGCTTCTCAGCTACTAACATAGCATCATTACTGTCATCTAACCAAGGGCATTCATCAGAAATAGTTACCGATTCATCGTGCCAGTTTTTCATAAAAAGACCGATAACATCATAACCTTGTTTCAATAATAGAAAAGCTGCCACGCTTGAATCAACACCTCCTGAAAGGCCTACTACCACACGTTTTTTCATAAAACAAAATTAGTGTACAAAGATACATTTTACAATTCAAAATATTTGATTACATCAAACTAAAATAGGTGACATTAAAAATTAACATTTATTTATTATTTTATTGTTTAACTAAATATTAGTTTTGTTAAACATTTAACCTAAAAAAAATTATTATGAATTATCTAAAAAAAATTAGTCTAGTATTAACATTATTAATAACAACTATTTCATGTAGTAATGATGACGACAATACGGTTACAACTCAACCTCAAAATATTGTTGAAATTGCTCTTGAAACACCAAATCTAACATCATTAGTAGCGGCACTCACAGCTGCAGATGGAGATTTAGTAACTGTACTTCAGGGCGATGGTCCTTTTACAGTTTTAGCTCCAACTAACGATGCATTTACTGCATTTTTATCTGCCAACGGGTTTAATACTCTTGAAGATGTGCCTACAGATGTACTTACACAAATCTTATTAAACCATGTAATCATGGCAGATGTTGTTGCCAACGACCTAATAACTTCAGGTGCTGGTTACACTAATACTTTAGCAACTGGCCCCAATAACAATGCAATGAGTTTGTATTTCAATACTTCTGACGGTGTAACCTTCAATGGTGTTTCAACAGTAACCCAAGCCGATATTGAAGCAACTAATGGAACTATCCACATAGTTGATGCTGTTATAGGTATTCCAACAGTAGTAACATTTGCGGCAGCAGACCCAAGTTTTGCGACACTAGTTACTGCCTTAACAGAATTAACCCCAGCAACAGATTTTGTTAGTACTTTAGAAGGTGAAGGACCATTTACGGTATTTGCTCCTACAAATGAAGCTTTCAGTGCGTTACCAGCTATCCCTGAGGAAGAAGCATTAACACAAGTGCTTTTATACCACGTTGTTGGTGGAAATGTAACCTCTTCAGATTTAACCAATCCTGGTGAAACTACAGCAGAAACTTTACAAGGAGATTCAATCACCATTACATTACCTGGAAGTGAAGGCAATATTGCTAACATAACAGATGCATCAGGTGCAACCGATATAGGGATTGTAGCTGTAGATGTTCAAGCTGGTAACGGTGTAATCCATGTACTAAACAAGGTTATGATACCTAACCTATAATAAACAAAGCGTCGTTGTTTTGATTTATTAATTATTTATTAATTAATTCGCTTTGATTGAAAGGGTTCTTGTTGTATGACAAGAGCTCTTTTTTTTGAGTTAGTAGCTACATTAATTTGGATTTTTTCAACTTTTCCCAAACATCTTGTTTCTGTTCGTATTGAATTGATAAATAATACACTAAAAAAAGAAATTTCCATAAAATTAAAACCTGTTTAGATTAAAAAAAAGCTCCCAATAGGGAGCTTTGTGGTTTATCTTTTACCTTTCTTCTTTTGAGCTTCAGCTTGCTCCATCATCTCCGCCATTTTTTTCTGAAATTTATTTTGCTTCTTTGGCTTCTTTTTGTTTTCCTGAATATTAGCATGAATTTTATCATCATCAATAATAAAGTTTTTGATGACCAACATAATTCCAATCGTAATCATATTAGATACAAAATAATACAATGATAGGCCAGATGCATAATTATTAAAAAACACTAACATCATTAAAGGAGACAAATACATAATAAACTTCATATTAGGCATTCCTTCTTGTTGTTGCATTGATTGTCCGGTCGTCATCATCATATAAATAAATATAGCGATGGATGCAAGTATTGGAAATAAACTAACGTGATCACCGTAAAATGGAATATAAAATGGCAACTCTGCAATTACATCAAAACTCGATAAATCATCAGCCCATAAAAAACTCTTTTGACGTAAATCAAATGCAGTAGGAAAAAAGGTAAATAAGGCATAAAAAACAGGAATCTGAAGTAATGCAGGTAAACACCCTTTTAAAGGGCTTGCTCCAGCAACAGTTTGAAGTTTCATTGTTTCTTGTTGAATCTTCATTTTATTGCCTTTAAACTTCTCTTTGATTTCATCCAATTCAGGTTTTAGTACTTTTAGTTTCGCTTGAGAGAGGTATTGTTTGTACTGAACTGGAGATAAGGCTAATTTTATCAAAACGGTTAACATTATAATCGCAATACCAGCAGGTAGAAAACCACTTAAAAATCCGAAAAGAGGAATAATAAGATATTTATTTAAAAACCCAAAAATACCCCATCCTAATGGCATAGCTTCATCTAGATTACGATCATACGATTTAAATATTTCATAGTCGGTTGGACCATAATACATATTCATAGTATAAGAAAGGCCTCCAGCTTTTGATGCTAATAACATTCTAGCGCCGTATTTTTTTGTAAAAAGTGTGTCAACTTCTTCATCTTTTACTAAATCAACCGAACTCAACGCTACTTCTTTAAAAGCAGTATCTGTTAGAAGCATAGAACTAAAAAAATGTTGTCTAAAGTTTATCCAAGTAACTCCTTTTTCTAATTCATTATCATCTGATGCAGGAGATAACTTGTCATGTTTATCTCCATTTTCATATTCATAAGTTAATCGAGAATATCTGTTTTCGTAGGAGATACTTTTTGCTTGACGATATCCAATAAAATTCCAATCTAAATACATAGGCTGAGAGGTGTTTATCACGTTTTCTAAGCCTTGCGATTTAATGCTAAATCCTAACATATAATCATTTGGAATTAATTCATAACGGAATTCAATAAAGTTATTGTCAGAAGTTTTTAGCTTCATGGACAATATTGTTGTATCTCCGTTGTTTACTAACGTTGGTTCAAAATATAAATCTTGAGAATTTAACAATCTATTTTCGGAGGAAAATTGAAGGTTTAAAGTTGAATTTCCATCTTTGATTAAATAAACTGGAGTTCCATCATATATGGTTTGGTTCTTTAATTGGGCCTCAACAATAAAACCTCCCTTATTACTAATTGTTAATTTCAATACTTCATTTTCAATAACAGTAGTCGCATCGGTAGCTGAAGGTAATGTTCCAGAATAAGCAAAAGAACCTAAAATATTTTGAAGCTTAGTAATCCCTGTCGAATCGTTAACTTTGGCAATACCAATCTGATCACTTGCTTTTTCTAGTGTAATGGCTCGTTGATTAATTACATCAGCGGAATTTTTATCGTTTTCTACTTGTTCGGATTTTTCTTTAGCTAATTTTTGAGCTTCCAATTCCTCAGGAGTTGGCTGGTTCTGCCAAAGCATAAACAATAAAATTGCACCTATTAACAAAAAACCAATAATCGTGTTTAAATCAAACTTTTTTTCTTCCATATGTATCGCCCTAATTAGTAGAGTTCTTATTTAATTTTATTTTTTAACTATCTTATTTTCAAATATCTAACCTTTTTTAAATATTATCAAGTTGTTGTTCTGTTTTTGTTAGCATGTTCATTAGCAGCTTTTACAAAAGATACGAATAAAGGATGTGGATTCGCTACCGTGCTTTTATACTCTGGATGATACTGGACACCAACAAACCAAGGATGATTTTTAATTTCTATAATTTCTACCAATCCAGTATCTGGATTTACTCCTGAAGTTTTTAATCCAGCTGCTTCTAACGCACTTCGATATTTGTTGTTGTACTCATAACGATGTCGATGTCTTTCTTCAATAGTGTTATTTCCATAGGTCTCACCAGCAATACTATCTTTGGTTAAATTACATTTCCAAGAACCTAAACGCATGGTACCTCCCTTATCGGTTATACTTTTTTGGTCATCCATCAAATCAATGACTGGAAATAACGTTTCGGGATTCATTTCGGTAGAGTTCGCATTTTTTAAACCTAAAACATTTCTAGAAAATTCTATAACTGCCATTTGCATTCCTAAACAAATTCCTAAATAGGGCAAGTTATTTTCTCTTGCATATTTAACAGCGTCTATTTTTCCTTCGATACCACGTTCTCCAAATCCAGGAGCGACCAAAACACCATGAAGTCCTTCAAATTTTTCTTTTACATTAGATCCATCTATATGTTCTGAATGAATTGATATCACTTTTACTTTTACTTCATTAACCGCTCCAGCATGGATAAAAGCCTCTAAAATTGATTTATAAGAATCTTGTAATTCTACATATTTTCCAATCAGTCCAATTTTAATTTCGCTTTTGGGATTTTTATGTCTCTCCAAAAAATTGTTCCAATGTTCAAGATCTGGCGAACCATGATCACTTAGATTTAGTTTCTTCAGCGTAATGATATCCATACCTTCTTTTAACATTAAATTCGGAACATCATAAATAGTTGAAGCATCTATAGATTCAATAACTGCTTCTTGTTGAACATTACAAAATAAAGCTAATTTTCTTTTCAAATCATTTGACAAATGATGTTCTGTTCTACAAACTAAAATATCAGCTTTAATACCACTCTCCATTAAAGTTTTAACAGAATGCTGTGTGGGTTTTGTTTTTAATTCACCTGCTGCTTTTAAAAATGGGATTAAGGTTAAATGTATTACTAGAGCATTGTCATCTCCTAATTCCCATTTTAATTGCCTAACAGCTTCTATATAGGGAAGAGATTCTATATCCCCAACGGTACCACCGATTTCAGTAATTACAATATCAAAATTACCAGTTTTACCAAGTAATTGAACTCTATTTTTTATTTCATTGGTGATATGTGGAACTACTTGTACGGTTTTTCCTAAAAACTCACCTTTGCGTTCTTTATCAATGACACTCTGATAAATTCGTCCGGTTGTAACATTATTTGCTTGAGAGGTTGGAACATTTAAAAAACGTTCATAATGTCCTAAATCTAAATCAGTTTCAGCACCGTCGTCAGTTACGTAACATTCGCCATGTTCGTAGGGATTTAAGGTTCCTGGATCTACATTTATGTAGGGGTCTAATTTCTGTATGGTTACTCTGTATCCCCTGGCTTGAAGTAATTTAGCTAAAGATGCTCCTATAATTCCTTTTCCTAAAGAGGAAGAAACTCCGCCCGTAACGAATATGTACTTTGTCGTGTTCATTTATGCTTATTATACGGGATGCAAATGTAAGAATTAATTGTTGAAGCTAATAGCTATTTAACAATAAACAAAAATAAAATTTGGTATTAGATCTATTATTTTTTGATTAACTTTTTAACCAATTCCTCTAAACCATTTACTTTTATTTCATCCATTTCTTGCATCAGTCTACCTAACTTACCCTTTGGAAATCCTTTTCTTTTATACCAGGTATAATAATATTCCGGTATATGAACCAGATAATACCCTTTATATTTACCAAAAGGCATTCTATAATTTGCGAGTTCGATTAAATGATTGGGATCTAACAAGTTTTTTATTAATTAATAAACTAAATGATAAAAATATTTTATTCTACCACTTCTAATTCTAAACGTTCATTATATTTCATTATATAGAATGCTTGATTGGTATAACCTTTGGTCGAATCAAAAGTATATTGAAATTTATTTTCAATATATTCCGTATAAATATCAGTTGCGAATGCTTCCTCTAAATTTTCTGTATTGGCTAATCTTAACAAGATATCATAAGTAACATCAAATCCTCTAATAGCGTATTTATTTGGCTTTACTCCATATCTATATTTATAACTCACTAAAAAAGGTGTTAACATTTCATAATCGTAGTGTTTACTTGCTGAAGGGTAGGTAAAATTTAAATTAGCCAAATGCATATTCGAAACATCGCTGTAGTCAAATGCTCGAGATTTATTAACTGCAAATAACCTCAATCGATTGTTACCAATTTTATTACCTAAGGAATCCAATATAACTTCCGGTATGCCATTTAAGAGCCCCACGGCATTACTTACTAAAATTGGATCATTTGAATGTAATATTACCCAATTTTGTTTAGTTGTATCGATTTGCTTTTCAATAGTTTCCACATACAAATAATTTCCCTGATCGGGAACTATTGTTTTTGATTTTGGTAATGCAGCCATAATAATCTCCCTGGTTTTGGTCCACTCGTTTCCGGTAATAACAATTGTATTAATGGTATCTTTTCTTTTCGTGATATAGGACAACATTGCTTTTTCCATTAATTCGTTGGCAGGTAAAGTTTGGTGTAGATTGGGGTATTCTTTTAACTTTACTTTACTCAAAGGAGAAAATACAGGAATATTTTTTACCTGTAAATCAGCGGCCGCTTTTTCAACACTTTTACTCAATAAGGGACCAATGACCACATC
>Ga0209374_1000031_pt1 | contig 139100 bp, 120 predicted proteins | sample SaaInlLV_DNA_10m_FD_184683 | JGI IMG/M metagenome (GOLD analysis project Ga0209374, IMG submission 184683) | Marine microbial communities from expanding oxygen minimum zones in the Saanich Inlet - SI075_LV_DNA_10m (SPAdes) (version 2) | ecosystem: Environmental > Aquatic > Marine >... | reverse complement strand
ATTTTCATCGCTATACCCCTGGAGTTGGCGTGGGTGGGCATTGTATTCCTGTGGACCCGTATTATATGATTCAGCGAGCGGCTGATGTTGGAGTTCCTGCTGGCCTAATTACTGCTGCTCGTGCGGTGAATCGCTCAATGCCAAGCCATGTTGCTGGTGTTCTAGGTGACTTGATGTGGAATGCTGGAGTTCCTGCTGGTGCAGCAAAAGTCCTGTTACTTGGCTGGTCATACAAAGCCGAAGTTGGCGATCCAAGAGAAACTCCTGCTGAACCATTGGCTCAGACATTGATGTCTAAAGGTATTGGAGTTGGGGCATGGGATCCGCATATCGAGTCTACTGATTACCCTGAGGGAGTGACTGTCATTGAAGACATAAGTGATGCTCAAGATTATGATATTGCAGTACTAGTTACTGCTCATAAAGCATGTCTTGAACTAGATTGGCAATCATTACTGGGAAATATGCGTACTCCGTTACTTTATGATGGTCGAAGAGTTCTAAATTTGTCAGAACTTGAAATAATGGGCTGGCAAACTCATGCAGTTGGAAGACCTGTCTAAGTATTGTACTCCGTCTTGTGTTTCCTCGAGAACAGTCTTAAGCCGAGCCACGCAGGTTCCTTCGATTGGAATCATTAACTATTGAGTAAATAGTATACTACCAATCAACGATATAGGATCGATTTAATTGAATGAAAAATATACTTTACAATGCCTAACTACCAAAGATTTAGTTGACGATAACTACACCTTACATTATACCGATGGTGCCTTACTAAGAACCATTTATCATAACGGTTTAACGGTAAATCAAGGGCGCAACGGGATGATGAAATTTCATGACTGGATGCCAAATTATGAAATCTCTGACCTTGATGTAGGAACTCAAACCTACCAGGCTGAAGCACTTGGCAAAGCGATTGGTATGACCAATCTGTGGGTTACCTTTCACGGCTATTGGCCGGAGAAGAACGGCCTTTGTCCAACTGGTTCATTCAAGGATATGGAAGCGGTTCCAACTTTAATCCGCCTCAAAGAAAAAAACTGTGAAGGATTAATTTGTGCTAGTGCTGGTAATACTGCGCGAGCCTTTGCTTATTTTTGTGGCTTGTACAATGTGCCAATCATTATTGTTGTCAGCCACCTACATGCTAAGCGGTTGTATGTACCTGATGGGCACCCGACAGATTCTGTGAAACTAATCGTGTTAGAAGATGGTGATTACTATGATGCCAAGGTGTTTTCCAAGCAATTAGCTAAACATCTTGATAATTGGCAAATGGAAGGCAGTGTTCATAATGTTGCCCGAAGAGACGGCATTGGTTCATTAATTCTTGATGCGGCTTTCACGATTGGTTCCATGCCGCAACATTATTTCCAAGGTATTGGCGGGGGACCAGGGCCAATTGGCGTTCATGAAATGGCGGTTAGGGCCATTGATGCTTGCTTCTTTGATGGTCCACCACCAAGGCAGCATGTCAGCCAAAATGTGGAACATAGTCCAATTCACAATGCTTGGCAAGCAAAAAGAGATCACTTAATCAAGGCTGATTTTCCAGATGAAGAAGTAACTGTTTACTCAGATTACCTGCTCAATAAATCACCTGCATATGATGTAAAAGGCGGTGTTCATGATATTCTAAAACAGTCGAATGGACAGACTTATGTTGTAGCGAAAGAGTCTGCTATGGCTGCCAAAGAGATGTTTGAACAAACTGAAGGTATCGATATTATGACCCCGGGTGGTGTTGCGCTTGCTAGTTTGATTCAAGCTTTAGAAACTGGCGAGATTAACTCAAACGATTGTACAGTGCTAAACATCAGCGGTGGTGGAGTTGAAAGAATGAAATCTGAGGTCGCGTGTTCGACTATTACTCCGTGGATGACTATAGCAAAATCAGCTAAAGTTAGCGAGATTATTGATTTATTAGACTAATCAAGCACTGCGCCCAGCGTCAAACATTTCTCTTAGGCTGCCATCTTGTAGCATTTCAAGAGCAATGTCAGACCCGCCGATTAATTCACCGTGAACATAAACTTGGGGCATGGTGGGGAAATCTGCCCAACTGCAAACAGCCGGAATCGCTCGGCGATCTTCCAAGATGTTTACTGCGGCAAATGGTTCACCAAGTTGTTGAAGCACTTGTGCGGCGCGATTTGAAAAACCACATTGTGGGTCATTTGGTGTTCCTTTCATGAACAATACCAAGGAATGTTCGTCTACTATTGCTTGCAATTCTTCTTCTGTCCAATCCATTTTTCTCACTCTTTATTTTTTTGAATTCGCCTGATATGTACGCCTCGTCCACCACCATGGGGGTCAAACGCCGTGTCTCCAGCTGTTTCAGCTTGCTTTGGTGTCATACACTTCAGGTCTAATGCATGAACCGGGTGCGGGATATGTTGTTTCATGACTGCCAAAACTTGGCGTTGTCTTTGCAGCGGCCTCATCCCTTCAAAATCCTCAGTGATTATTCGGACATGAAAATGGTCACCTGAGCCGTGAAGGTCAATTACTTCCACAACTGCATTAGGCACTGCTTTGAGAACTTCAGATTCAACCCAACTAGCATCAACCATACTCGCACCTCATATAGCCCTTGCAAAACCATCATTTGAACATGTGGTTTAGAGGATGCTTGAAATGAGGCGTGTCTAGGCATAGATATGACCGAGTCAGTATCACAGCCTCAAGGCCGTGAACTGAATATGGGGAGGGATTCTAGTTGGTTAATCGGCGCAGATATCATTGCGGTTTTTTTAGCCTTAGTTGGCCAAATAGTACTGACAAGAGCATTGATTACCGAAGATTATGGTATCTTCATTATTGCTTTGGATATCTTTGCTACGACGTTTTTGATTATTGATTTGGGTCTGCCAACCATTCTAGCCCGTGATGGTGCGAAATCCGTGGACAAGATATGGCCGGCAATTTGGCGGATTTATCGAATACAATTTTTCTGTATGGTGCCGTTCATTGCCATTGCCACCATTGGTATTTCCATAACGGCAAATGATTGGTCAGAATATTTACACGTAGTAATAATTTGCATGGCTATTGCTTTAGCGCACATTTTTAGTTACGCACCGAGATCTGGACTAAGGGCTGCAGGGTTTGCTTCACTAGAGGCGTGGAGTAAGGTGTTGGAACGCTTGGTAACTATGAGCGGTTATTTGGTGCTATACTATTTGGGTGTTAATTCTGTGGGAAGTTATGCTTTAGCATTCCTAATAGGCGCTTTAGTGGGATTAGCCATTTCAATATTATTTGCTAAATCATACTTGCAAAGTTCAGTTGAAGTTAGCGATTGGTCTAATCTGGGAGAATCATGGATTGATAACAAATCTTTGTTATTGCAATCTTTACCGTTTGCCATAACCCTTGGAGTACTGCCTTATGTGGTTAGGATTGAAAAGTTCATTGTTGCAGGGACAATGGGAGTTGAGAGTGCTGCATTATTTCATGTTGCACAAATTGCCTGGCTTGCTGGTTTGGTTGTCCCCCAAGCCATGAGAGCCGCACTATTGCCAATACTTGGCTCCTTTAGACAAGAAAAATATCGCTTTGAAAGTGTCATAAACAAATCTCTAGACCTATGCTTTGGCTTATTACCAGTTGGGTTATTTGGTGGCGCATTGTTAATCACATTCATACTACCAAGCGCTTTTCCACAACAATACACCGATGGCAGTATTGGGGCTTCGGCAGTACAGCTATTCATGATATTACTACTAGGGTGGTGTTTTACTTTGATTGCAACACCGAGTTATACTGCATTACAAGCCGGTAAGAATCCGTGGAAGTTTACTATTTTCATCGGATGTGTGGTGATGTTTGCGACAATTATTGGTTTTGTATTAATCGGCTATTTTGCTGATTCAAAAAATTACGGGCTTTATGCAGCAGCAATTGCCTCAACTACCTCTTCGGCATTTTTGTTGTTTTCCTCATTGCATCTAGCACGGCTATGGAAATTAGTATATCCAAGAAGAATAGAATTTATGGCGACAATTATACTTGCAGCAATCTCATGTTATGGTTTTGCGACAAATTCAATACTTGCATTGAGTGGAATTGCTTTGTTTATGTTTACTCCAAGAGCTTGGCAAGTAATGAAGACCAACGTTTACTGATTTCCTCAGTGGAAAACTCGTTTGGTATCTTGAATCCTTCACTCCAATCTGTCTGCAAGGTATTCTCACATGCATCGGCTAATTTTACTGGATCATATTGCTCAACTAAACTTGTTTCTAACAAATATTGGCTGACTTCCCCCACATTAACTGAAACAACTGGGGTTCCGCAGGCTAGTGATTCTCTGGCCACCAATGGTCCGGATTCCCGTTTGGAGGTGATTAATGTCAAATCGGCAACTAGCATTCTATCCCACACAATTGTTCTTGGTTGTTGACGTAGCGTAGTAATGCCGACAACCCAGCCACGGTTTTCTAGCTCTTCACCGGTTTGTAATGCCAAGAGGTGATTTTTTTCACGCCTCCTTGGGTCGGCTGGGAATAAAATATCAAGTTTGCTTTTGCGCCATCTACCTTGCCAATTTTTGGGTTTAGTTAACCATTCATCTTCCACGGCAGTATGGCAACTAATCACCGATGATGCTGTTTTATCCAAACTTTTAGCAATGCTGTGAAGCCTAGAAGAAACAGTAACTAAGTGGTCACAATCATTGACTAAGCGAATAATTTGACTGGAGATGTTATTATCTTTCAATCCGATGTCAAAATCGTGGCCGTGAACAATTCCCACCCATGGAATTCCTGACTTTTTTGCCAATCTAGAGGCTAAATCTCCTGCAGGCCACATAGTGTGGCAGATTATTATTTCTGGAGTCCAGTCGCCTAACCAGGACTCAACTTTTTTGGCAATCCGCTTCATACTTCGCATTGTTATGGATGGATATGGATGTCCTGGAAGGCCCCAAAATCTTGGAGCAATGACTTTGGTATTACCGTGGGTAAATTGTTTTGGCGCCCTTGATACTCCGGTTAATGTTGATCTGCTAGATTCCTGATACTTCAGCATTCTAGGCAATGGATTTACCACTTTTATTTCGTGGCCCATCGATTCCAATAATTTGACGTTGTCGCTAACAAATGTACCACGAGCCACATTGGTTGGCAAGGGAAATAGTAGTGACACTACCAAGATACGCACATTGCCACCTTCATCGGATTATACTTCAAGGGCTGTTTTTAGCGCTTGAAAGTTTTCTTTGACTGAGGCTTGCTTGTTGAAAAGCCCAGAGCCAACCACGCAATTAACAACGCCCCACTTGGCAACCATAGCAATGTTGTGGGCTTTTATGCCACCATCTATCTGTATCTGTACCGGCCTGCCACCATTAGCAACTTGTTCATCAATCATTGATTTAAGTCGTCTAATTTTACCCTCGACAGAAGCTATGAATGATTGACCGCCAAAGCCTGGATTGACGCTCATTATCAAAACCAGATCGAGGTCTGGAAGAATTTCTCTTATTGTTTCGATTGAAGTAGCAGGATTTAGCACAACACCAGCAGTAGCGCCTGCGTCTCTAATTGCCATTATCAACCTGTGCAGATGAGTTGTCGCTTCGACGTGGACTGATATGTGGTTGCATCCGGCATTGATGTAGTCCATGTAGCATTCCTCTGCATTACTAATCATAAGGTGGGCATCAAAGTGAACATCGTTGCCAAGCGCATTGCGAAGAGATTTAATTACTGGTGGACCGAAAGTCAGGTTGGGGACAAAATTTCCGTCCATCACGTCTAAATGAAGTACATTTATGCCTGCATCGACTGCTTCTTGGCATGATACTGCTAGATTTGATAGGTCGGCGGTAAGGATACTTGGTGCAATTATCATAGCAGAACATGTGGTGCCAAACAGCGGATTCTCATGAGCATTGTGCCTCGGATTGTAAAAAATATCGCACAAAGTCTCTTAATGCTCGATATTGACGGAGACCTAGTGAGACCATGGGCGAAGTAAGGGCAGTCAGCGATTCCGAGTATGAAAATTCAGTGAATGATAGCGAGTGGGTGCTAGTAGACTTCTGGGCCCCTTGGTGCGGACCTTGTAAAGCAATAGCCCCCGTCTTAGAACAAGTGGCAAGTGAAAGAGAAATACTGATTGCTAAAGTCGATACCGATTCAAATCCTGCCAACGCTGGGAAACTTGGAGTTAGAGGAATTCCAGCACTATTTTTGTATCATAACGGCAAGGTCGTTTCTAAACAGAACGGTGCAATGCCAAAACCAGCACTATTGAGCTGGATTGACCAGCACATGTCTGCTGATGATTTCTAGTCCTATTGGATATCTCTAAGCAAACGCTCTTTCAGCGCTTCATGAAGCCACATGCCATTAGGCATCTCTATCAAAATCCCATGAGAAATCAAGTCTTTGGGTGGCGTCCCGGACCAACCCGATTTAGTAGCCAACAATTCCCAACTTACCGGCTTATCATGACTGGCTAGGTTAGTTAGCAGTTGCCTTTCATTGTCGGGTAGTTTGAATAGAATCTCATCATCAAGGAATTGTAACCAGTCGACATGCAAAGATTGACCGTATAATTCGAATAATTCCAATGCTAACGGATGCCCTCCGGTTTTTTCAAACACCGATTCTAAGTCTTCATCAATGTTTATCTTAGACAGCCAATTTTCCATTTCTCGCTTTGAGAGACCCTGCAATGAATGTTCTGTCACTATATCTCTGGTGTGTACATCTCTACGATCATAAACAGTTGGCCTAGTCCGTGAAATCATAACTATCCGTAGTGGGGAAGATTTTGAGATTTGCAATAAGGCTCCCAGTAATTTTGCCGCTTCACTCTCAATATGATGTACATCATCGAGTACGATTAGCCAATATGGAGGTGGGCCTCCAGATGCTGTTTTAAACCGTTCTCGAATAGTTCTAGCGTCTGTTAAGTAGGCTAGTAATCGTCTTCTCCAAGTATCAACATCGACAATTCCTCCAGGATTTAGCGGGAGGGTTTCAATCAAGTTGTATGGGTCGTGTTTCTCATCTATGCCAAAGCGGTGTAGAAGACTGGTTGCTAGCCCAAGTGGTGTGTCCCAAGGTTGGCAAGGATACCAACAAACGGATAGATTTGGATTATCTTCTAATTTACTATTAAGCCAGTGAGCAACTAAGGTTGACTTGCCAATACCGGCAATTCCATGAATCACCATGCACGGTTTTCTTTCTCCAAACCAATCATTTAGTTCATCAATTTGACTTTCTCTTCCATGAACTACACGGGTTTTTGGCGGCTTGTTGTTATATGTTGCATGAGCCCCAGTAAGTGCTTTTAGGCGACCAGGTGGAGTGTTTTCTGATGACTCTGATTTTCTGATTACACCAAATCTTATGTCACCGTAAGTTAACACTCCTTCGTGTTGTGCATGCATCAAAATTTGCAATAATGATATATTTGCATCTAGACGTTTGGGGACTTCAGATGCCTCTAATTCGAGCAATTCTCCTGAATTGTCCCTTATTACGATAGAAATAGCTGACAGGCGTTTAATTGTCGACTTTACCGATTTCCTCCCTTCATCGGTTAATTGCCAAGTTTTTTGACGCCGATCTTCACCTTTGACATTTCTAGTGTGCTCTGAGACTAATTCCTTGCGCAATAACTCCCGCATGGTGCGGCTAACATTGGGTGGGTGGAGAGCACATGATTCAGCAATACCTGGCCTGGTTAATTCCGGTCCAACAAGGTATCTGTCGGCTTGTTCGTTGTTTTCAAACAAATGGAGCATTACGCGGTCTTGCACTGGGACATTGACCTTGGAAACTCCTGCGCTCACAGTTAATCCACTGGTTACTACAACTAAGCGGTTTTGGCATTTTGATAATTTGATGTAAGAGCAAAATAACCATAATTCCTTTATTCGAGTAATGATGGGAAGGGTATGGGTTCAGTTAGAATAACACTGTTGGTGCTGTCCATGCTCGTTTTGGCAACAATGCCAATTATTGTTTCAGCGGACTCAGATGGTGATGGTATAAGTGACGCCTCAGATGACTGCAAATGGTCCTCTGGAACTTCAACCATAGACAAAACGGGTTGCCCTGATTTTGACGGTGATGGGACCTCGGACATAAATGATCCATGGACTACATCTAATCCAAACTTTCAAACGGAACAAATTCTAAATTCAAATCAAGATTATAATGACATTGAATATTCTGGCGACGGTTACAGTTTAGTCACCGGTGCTGATGACGGTTTTGTCAGGACTTGGAATTCATCAACCTTCGTCAACATCAGATCTGCTGACCTTGGCTCGCAGATAAATTCTGTAGCATTTTCGCCCAACAGTAATTTAGTCGCTGCTGGTGTTGATGATGACACAGTGCATATTTTTGATGCTACTACTATGACCAGTCTGTATGGTTCAATTAGTGTTGATGTTGGCAGTGGTGAGAGAGTAAACGATGTTGAATTCTCTTTGGATAGTTCGCTACTTGCTGTCTCTATTGGAAGGTCTGGAAATCAAGGAACTAATGGAATTGTTTCATTCATCAATACCTCTACTGGTAACTTTTTCAGTTCAGGGATAAACCCTGGGCAAGAAGATAGATTTTATGATACTGCATTCTCACCCGATAGTAATTTTATTGCAGTAGGTAGTGAAGGAGATTGGTATATTTCTGAAATTTCGACAGGGACTACTGTAGCATCGATTTCAAGCCCTCCTGATTCGGTAAATGCTATTGCGTGGTCGCCTGATGGCAATTATATCGTAATGTGTGGTGCTTACGAGACTAATGGAGCGCGTGTTCAAGTTCACGAATATGATGGTAGCGGCTGGCCAATTATCTGGGAAGTAGGAACAACTACATCTTGCTCTTCTGTAGACTTTTCACCGGATGGTTCTAAATTTGTTGTAGGAATGTACTGGTATGAAGCTGATGGAGCAACGGCCAAAATATATGACACCGCATCAAGTTTACTAATTGATGAATTCTCTGGCCCAAGACCGAATAACTGTGCTGGAACCAACAATAATCAATGTGGCCAAATAGATGGGGTTTCTTGGCATCCAGATGGTAGTAAAATCGTTACATCTCACACTAGAAATGATGAAGGTGTTTACTTTTGGTATGCTGACCTGGACGAGGATCAAGACGGTTACAATACCTATGACCAAGGAGACGGCGTAGTTGACGCTTTTCCGACTGATGGTAGTCAATGGAATGATACTGATGGCGACGGTTACGGAGATAACCCTGCACCTGCGACCAATCCAGATGCCTGCATAAGTCAATTTGGCACATCGACAGAAGACCGCTATGGCTGTCCTGATACCGATGGTGATGGATGGTCTGATGCAGGTGATTGGGCACCAAATGATCCCGAACAATGGGTAGATAGTGACGGGGATGGCTATGGCGACCAGTACTATTACGACGTTACCGCAGTAGTATTCCATACTAATCAGCGTGGTGATGCTTTTCCAAATAATCCAACACAGTGGAATGACAGTGATAGCGATGGCTGGGGCGATAATTATAATGATCAATCTTGGGATCAAAACCGAGAATCTTCTTGGCCTGGATTGTTCAAAAGCAACGCCACGCAGGTAGATAAATTTCCACTTGATAACAATCAATGGGAAGATACCGACGGAGATTGGTATGGCGATAACCAAATTGGTGATGATGCTGATGGTTGCCCCGATGTATTTGGTAATTCAACCGCTGATAGATACGGTTGCCCTGATACTGACGGTGATACTTATTCTGATCCAACTGCTAACTGGGGCAGTATATCTCAAGGCGGATATTGTCAGGCCGACGGTATTCCACTAGATCCAACACAATGGTGTGACCGAGACGGCGATGGCTATGGCGATAATGCAGATGGTAATTCACCTGATGAATGCCCAGATGACAAGGGGTATTCATTCATTGACAGAATCGGTTGTATCGATACCGATGAAGATGGTTACTCAGATCAGGGAGACCCATTTCCAAACGATGCTTCACAGTGGGAAAATAGAGATGGAGACTCACTAGATTGTGGTGGAGATAACCAAACTGGGTTAAATCCAGATGTATTTCCCGATGACCCTACTCAATGCAAAGATACCGATAGTGATGGTTATGGAGATAACGCAGCCGGAAATAATGGAGATGTATTCAAGAATGACCCTACTCAATGGTCGGATTTTGATGGTGATGGTTATGGAGATAATAACGAAACTGGGGCTGTAAACGGAGACATCTGTCCTACCAGAGCCGGTAATTCCCCAAATCCACTAACTCGAGGATGTCCTGATACTGATGGTGATGGTTTTGTTGACCCCGAAGATGCGTTTCCTGAAAATCCGCTACAATGGTCTGACCAAGATGGCGATGGCTATGGCGATGAGGTAAATCGCCCAGGAGGAGATGATTGTGTTGATGTATTTGGATTATCAAATCAAAATAATCGCTATGGATGTTTAGATTCAGATGGTGACGGCTGGGCTGATGTAGACGATATATTCCCGCAAGATGGACTGCAATGGGTCGACACCGATGGTGATGGCTATGGAGACAATTACCTTTGGACTTTGACATTTATTGAAGACCAAGATAACCCTAACAGAATTATCGAATTAAGGCAACAAAGCGGCGATGCTTTTCCTGACTTTTCAAGCGAATGGAGTGACCAAGATGGCGATGGCTACGGGGATAATTTCAGCGATTTATTCCCACTTGAAGTCACTCAGTGGAGCGACCAAGATGGCGACGGATATGGTGATAATTTCACTGGGGGAGCATTCCAACCTGACGACTGCGAAACGGTGTTTGGTCAATCTTATCTCGATGTCTTTGGCTGCCCAGATAGCGACCTAGATGGGATGAGCGACACTTCAGATCCTTGCCCATGGGACCCTGAAATCTTTGAAGGTCGAATTGGTAATGTTAAATGTTCAATTACCGAGGATCCGAACTCGGAAAGTAACCTTCAATCCGATTCCAATAATGATGACTCGAGTTCAGTGTTAATTTACCTAGGAATCGCGATTGTTGCACTCCTATCGGCAATTATCATTGCCCAATTCTCCAAAACCTTGGCTAAAAGCAAATCGAAGAAAGGAAAACTCGAAGAAATAATGGTCAATAATGCCTTTTCAGAGGATGAAGAGCGTCGGGATGCTTGGATTGAATACTATGTTGCTAATGGACAATTAGATGAAGCTAAGGCTTTGGGTTGGGTAGAGCAAAGTACAGCGGAGTTGCCACAATGGAAACAATTTGAAATTCAACAGCAACAAGAACAAGATGATGCGATTCCTACCATGGTTAATCTTGATGACATTCTATGATTGCTGTACTTTTTGCCGGCGAGCGCGTTCCGCAAGATCGTCATCAAACGCAAGAAATGGCAAACTTTCCCATCTACCATCGTCCTCAACAGCCATTAAAGCCTCATTTGAAGTAAGAACTTTTGATAATTTCATTACAGTCGGAGTGGTTCCATCTTGCAGTTGATATTGATGACCAGGCACCACTAGGATAGTTCCTGAGACTTCAGTAAAAACCGTTTGTAAGTATTTTAGCGATGCACGCTGTTTACTTGTATCTCCACCCAGTAAGTCAGTTCTACCACAACTCCCGAGAAACAGACAATCTCCGCTGATAACAATGCCGTTGCCGATGAACACTACATGCCCTGGAGTATGCCCCGGTGTGCAATGAACAGAAAATTCTAATTCGCCTATTACACATGTTTCAAAAGAATGTTCGTTATGACTCCACCATTGGATATACTCGGCATTATAGCCACGTTGTTGTTCTAATTCATGGCACCTAACTACTGGCGAAAATACCGTGCTGTTAACCAATGCTTCGACCCCCTTACAATGATCCCAATGGCTATGAGTTAGCCAAACTTGTTCGATTTGAAAGTCATTCTCTTGACAGAAATCTTCCCAGTACGGGCCGTCAAAAGGGTCTATGATACAGGCTTTTTTTGTCTTACGGCAAACTATCAAATGATTCAAATTATCCCACTGCCCAAGTTGCTTCTGATAAACTTGGATTATATCGTTATTCAAAATTAGATTGGGGGATTTCACGCCGTTACCTCATGTTGCCGATGACCGCTGGTCTTTCAAATGATGAGTACTACTGAGCATCATGGCGGGCGGAACCAGATTGGTAGTTGCTTTGCTCGCCGGGGTATTTTTATTATCAATTATACCGCATTCCTACGGACAAGAATCTACTAATTCCAACTTGATTTTATTATTGGAAAGTGACATTGAACAAACCTACATTGAAGGAGATAGGTTGACCTTAGATGTTCAATTATTCAACCCAACAGAAAAAGTTACCATTAGCAACAACCCTTCATGCGAATTTATTTTTGCTATTATCAATTCATATGGCGATGAAGTTTATTCATCCGAAACAACTTGTAGAAACCAAATCCAAACTATTGTGATTGATGAAAATGAAAAATATGATTTAACTACTCAGTATTGGGATTTTACCGATGCACAAGACCAGATAATACCATCTGGAACCTACACAATAGATATCGCTCACAGCAAGGAACCAATTTACAATTCTCTGGTTTTTGAATTTTACAGTTCCGCAAATAATAATAATAATTTAGATTTAAAGGCTAAATTAGTCGACATAGATGATGATTCTTACTTAGCTCAATTTACTATTTACAATCCAAGTACTGAGCCGATTATCACCGACAATATTGACTGTACTATTATCTTAGAAAACCAAATGCATCGGTTTATTTTCGATGACTGCTTCAATGGTGCTGCAATTTTACATCCATTCGAAAATATCTATTCTTCTAGCCAACTGATACCTAAAGGATGGATTAATGACAATAGTTCGCTAAAATATTCTATTCTTGGTGCTGATGAAAATTACCTTTTCCCATCAAATGAAACTTCTGATGGTAATCGAGAAGAAGTATTGCCAGCAACTGTTCAAAATACCCCATCCGTTACAAAAAACGAACTAGTACTAAGTCAAGTTGGTTCGACTATATCGCTCCAAGTTAATTTGGCTGAGCACACTAATGTTGGCTCAGAGTGTCATGCTGATGTAACCATCGTCAATGATTTGGGGGACTTGGTAAAAAGTTTGAACGTTGACTATTGTGAGATGATTAACAAAAGTACTGAAGGAAATTCAAACATAATGAAGGAGTTATACCAATGGGAGTTAACTGACAGTTATGGCTGTTACATCGAACAAGGCAGATATACCATCATTGTAGGTATAGAGGATTCGTATTATTCTGCAGATTATCAAAATTATGATGCCAACACTGCTATTTCTTGCTTATCAAATCACATCAATGTCGATTCAGAGAATTTTATTCTAGACGAGTCCATTTACAGCAGAATAACATTAAGTTCTGAAGATGGAATAATAAGACTATATTCAGACTGTATCATCAAGATTCAATATAACTCAAATGATGAGGCCTACGAAATTCCCTCATTCGAGATTTGTGGATATACCGCTGGGAATTACTTAACACCAAACGAGAATAGTTACTTGATTAGCCATAAAACACAAATTTCTGATTTGGCATATATGGAAAAAATTGATTTATCTTATAAAATTAGTTTAGAATTTACACAATACTATGAAGATTCTATATACACTTACTTTGGACAAACATTGAAAGATGAAAAAGATTTAATTCGAATCAATGGTCAGTGGGATTTGGTTCAATTTAATGGCGATAGTTGTTGGATGATTAGTTCGCCAAATTCTGCCTTCATGCTAGGCGATCTTAATCAGGCTAGGGTTTGGACTCCGCACAAGGGCTGGAGCGGCGAATATTCTGCTTCACTAGCAGAAGATCAAAATAATGTTTGTGGATTATTTGGCTTACCAATAATAACCATAAACTCCGTTTACTCTGAAAGTGAGCTCATTGAGCGAGTTTTCTTATCTGAACAAGAACCTGATGAGGAGGAAACTGTAACAGTTACCGAAATAGCAGTTATTAGTGTTACAAGTTCGTCGATAGTCTTCGGTTTACTGGTAATTATATCTAATACTGAAAGTCTTAGAATACCAACAACTACTGCAGGCCTGTGGTTGTTAGGTTTGGTCGGCAAGACTCATGAAACCACTGATGGGCGTTTTCAACGTGGCCGTTTAATAGGTTACCTTACAGCCAATCCTGGGTGTCATTTTAGAGCATTAATGGCAGCATTAAGTATGAGTAATGGACAAATTACCCATCATTTACGATTACTAGAAAATCAGGAGTTAATTTGGCGAGTCAATGATGGAAGGTTTGTCAGATATTATCCTTTGAATAACTCACTATATCCTGGTATGAATCCTGAAAATTTGCCCGTACCATTACTATCACCGGACCCTAAAAGCTTACAGGGGAAGATTCTCACACTTCTTGATGATGAGCACCAGTACGGAGAGTTCCCTACCCAATCTGAACTGGCAAAAAAATTAGCAAAGAGCCAGCAGTTAATCTCCCACCATCTAAGAACATTACAGAAATATGGCTTGGTTGAAAAACGAAAAATGGGCATCAAGAATAGATATAAGTTGACTAGAGAAGCAATCTTTTTGTTAGAAACTGACTTAGAATTTATCAAACTCAAAGAATAGTTTCAGTCTTAAAAACGCCGGTGAAGTCAATTGACCAGTCAATATGACTCCACCCCTTTTCCTCGAGTGAAGAGATTATTTGTTCCCTTTCTGATAAATTATTAATCACAATGCCAACAACTCCACCACCACCTGCCCCCATGGCTTTCCATGTCGCAACCAAATTTTGTTTGGTAAACTCAGCAAGAACTTGTCGGAATGGTTGATGAAGTTCTTCTCCAAGCATATCAACTGCAATCATTACTTGATTTATCGATGATATCACTGCTGCTTTTGATTCCTTGGAAATTGCTGATGCCATATCTAGGCCAGCTTGCCTAATCATGTCTAAAGCGCTAGATATCTCTTCATCCCCATTCTTATATCGTGCCCAAACCCTATCGTGCAACTCACCAGATACGTGAGTAATATGACTGTTAAACAACAAAATATGATTTTCAAGCCAACTACAAAATTCCGTTGATGGTGAAAGAGGGTTTACTTTGACTTCTTCATTTGCGAAGGTAAGATGGTTTATCCCCCCTAGTGCGCTAGCCCATTGGTCTTGCCTACCACCTTTATTACCCATTAAAGCCTCAAACTGATAAGCAATTTCAGCAGCATCAAGAGAATCTTTTGAATTAGACATGATGGTTGAAATTAATCCTACATTCATCGCACCACTTGTGCCCAGTCCCGAACCAGTTGGCATATCTGTTGAATATGACAATGATATTTTTCGCTCGTCATCAATAATCATCTCACTTCTAACATACTGATTGATGGCGATGTTAACCACTTCTCCAGTTTTATTCTGGCAGTATACTGGGACATCTGTCCAACCTCCCGCCAAATCGATTCTTGACGGCACCCGAACCTCAATTCTGCGACCCATGACTAACCTAGGTCAAATTGGTTCTTCAATAGTGGGTTTGAAATGGCAACTTATGGTGGGAGTAATATTCCGGAATGGAGGTGCCCCCTTGAATTACAGTATCCAAAGCGTCAATGAAGATTATTGGCAAATGCGCTGGGATGAAGAAAAGATTTTTCATTCAAAGATAAATCACGGAAAACCCTCCTTTTATTGTCTTGAAATGTACCCATATCCTTCTGGGAAAATGCATATGGGCCACGTTAGAAACTACTCGATTGGCGATGCTGTTGCCCGATTCAAGAGGATGACAGGTCATGATGTATTGTATCCAATGGGGTTTGATTCATTTGGCATGCCAGCGGAAAACGCTGCAATCAAAGAAGGTGGGCATCCACATGACATTACCGAACGTAACATGGCTTCAATAACCAAGCAAATTAAAAGAATGGGATTTTCTTATGATTGGCGAAGAATGGTCAAGAGTCACGATCCAAATTATTACAAGTGGAATCAATGGTTTTTTACTAAATTCTTTGAAACTGGCTTAGCATTTCAAGAATTTGCTCCAGTTAACTGGTGTAACACTTGTAACACGGTTCTAGCAAACGAACAAGTCAAGGCTGGAAGATGCTGGAGATGTAATGGACCGGTAAAGCAAAAGGAAATGAGTCAATGGTTTTTGGATATTCCAAAGTATGCACAGGAACTTGTTGACGGCTTAGATACCATCAATTTCCCAGAAAATGTTGCGGCAATGCAACGGGATTGGCTTGGCCGTTCTGAAGGTGCCGAGATAACCTTTGAAATCGAAGATTCCGACCAAACAATCACTGTGTTTACTACTAGGCCTGATACCTTGTTTGGAGTTACTTTTATCACTCTAGCACCTGAACATCCTCTAGCAGAACAATTAGTCCTCGGAACTGAATTTGAATCTGGTTGGAAAGCATTACATGATGAAGTATCAGTAATGACAGAGTTTGACAGAATCAAAAACATGAACAAAAAGAACGGTGTACCGCTTGGAAAGTATGCAATCCATCCGTTAACTGGCGAAAAAATTCCAATTTGGAGTGGAAACTTTGTCATCGCATCTTATGGAACAGGCGCAGTAATGGCTGTTCCGGCACACGATGAGAGAGATTTCGATTTCGCACAAAAATTTGCCATACCCATCAAACGTGCACTTGTGATGAGCGAGGGTGGCGACGAATCAGCCGAGCTAACAAAAGCGGAAACTGAATATGGTTGGATGGTAAATAGCGGCTCAACGAAATTTGATGGTTTACACGGTCATGCTGCTGTAACCGCAGTAATTGACGAGTTGGTGAAGCATGGTAAGGGGGAGAGAAAACTAAATTGGAAAATCCGCCCTTGGTTAATCTCAAGACAGAGGTATTGGGGCACTCCAATCCCAATAATTCACTGTGATGAGTGTGGTGCAGTTCCCGTACCTGAGGAAGATTTGCCGGTTGAGCTACCACGAGACATTGTGTTTGGTAAAGGCAACCCTCTTGAGACATCAGCGGAATTTATGGAGGTAAAATGTCCAAAATGTGGCAAAGATGCGCGCAGGGAAACCGATACCATGGATACCTTTGTTGATTCCTCATGGTATTTCTTGAGGTATACGGACGCAACCAATAACGATGAATGTTTTTCTAAAGAAGCCGCAAACGATTGGATGAATGTTGACTTCTACTGTGGTGGTATTGAACACGCACAGATGCACCTAATCTACGCACGGTTTTGGACAAAGGCACTCAGAGATTTGGGACTTCACTCTATCGATGAACCATTCAATGAATTACTCTGCCAAGGCATGGTAAACAAAGCAGCACCGTGGTGTGAATCCTGCGCAATCACCCTCAGCGTCGACCATATTAGCATGCCTTGCCCACAATGTGGCGATGCCTTATCGATGAGATCCGCTAAAATGAGTAAATCACTGGGGAATACCGTATCTCCCGAAGCTATGATTGAACAGTTTGGGGCAGATACTGTTAGACTGTTTATTCTATTTGCAGCCAATCCTACCGCAGGAATGGATTGGTCAGACACTGCATTGGAAGCCAATCATAGAGTAATGTTGCAATTACAATCCATTCCTGAAACAATATTAAATTGGGGTAATGAGAACTCTGCAATAGATGATTGGTTGACTGCTAGATTAAAGCAACGAGTTAGTGAATTTAATCAAGCAATGAAAACTTACGATTTACGTAGAGCTGTTGAAATTTCTCATTATGAGTTGATCAAAGATGTCAATTGGTATATTCGTCGTGGTGGCAATAATGTTGAGGTAGGAAAAAGCCTAATGGAAAGTTGGACTTATCTAATTTCAGTTTCGACCCCCCATTTAGCGGAAGAATGGGGCAAATGCCTAGAATTTAGTCAATTGGTTTCTGCGTCTGAAATGCCAAGTGTCAAAAATCTAGAATCTGATGAGCAACTCAACCTTGACAAGGAGTTTATCATGAGAGGGGTCCTTGAGAATGTGCGTAAAGTAAAATCAATTGCTGAACGGCATCTTGATGGAGCAGCCAAGGTTTTGACTTTGGTGACCGCCCCTGATTGGAAACAGAAGTTGTCGGTAAATGCAATAAATTTCATTGCAGATGGTGGCAATGTCAGAAACTTCATTCAAGAAATTAAACAGATGAGTTTTGTTAATGAGCATAACATGGGTGAAATCCTGCAATATTGGAACAAGAGGATGTTGTCTCAAGTATTCAAGTGGGATGATAAAGCGAAAGAATTAATCCTCCAAAATATCGATGAAATAGAGGTGCTGAGTACAAGAGCAGAATTCTTTGCTAAAGAGTTAGGACTAGAAGAAATCAAAGTCATCAAGACAGAAGATTATGACCTTGCTGATGGGCGGGAAAAATCTGCTTTACCGCTAAGCCCAGGCATTATTTTTGCTTGAGGTAAATGTCATGTCCCATCCTGACTTGATTCTAAGGAAGCAATTAATGATTGACCAATCGCGTAATGTTAGTTTCAATTTGTTAAATTTGAATTGTTGGCCTTTGTGGAACAAAGTTGCCAACAGAATTTTATCTGAGCAGCAGGGCCTGTTACAAGAAAATCAGCGTTTCGACCTCCACCGTATTATAGCGCAACAATTGGTTGAGGATTTGTGGCAAGTTTCACAAATTAAATCTTCAGAAGATCCATGCTTTGCTGAACTTCGCTTAACCTGGATTGGTCAAAAAATCAATGGCCGGACCTCAGCCCTAGCAATACAACGTTTGGTTGTCGAAATTACTGTATTAGAAACTGACAATGGCGGGCTTGAAATCTCTGCCTGGTGGGACATTTCAAAGTTGGGCCGGTTACTACGATTTGGTAAACGTTCAGTCAAGGCAATTGTTTCCCAGTTGTTTGATGATTTAACAAGCCACGGGACTATTGAGTACCAACAAGTTTCTGAAAATGAATAGATATAACCGGATGACAATGCGATAGTTCAAAGAATGTCGGCATTGACAGTGGTATGTGACCTCGAGAAAACAACCTGAAAATTCTCGGTCACGCAATCGGCAAAATAACAAGCGATACGGAACTACCAGAAAATCTGTTTTGATGGAACGAAGTGCGGAATTTGTTGAGGATGCACAAAAAAAAGCCAATCAGCGGTTTGATTTGGCTGAAAAACCGCTGGGCATTCCCGAAGAAATGGCGGAAGTAAAGAAATTTTCATTTGACTGGAAAAATAGCCCGGTTCCGTTAACAGATGAAGAATCGCTGTCAAAATTTGTGCTACGTAAGGGTGAATTTGGTTGGCTTGAAGATGACCGAGTTCAGGAGATCGCTGATTTTGTCGACAAAAAGAAAATGACTCTGGATCAAGCATTATCACTTAGATCTGCCCTGTTACAACAGAAGACTGTTTATGGTCACGGCAGGTTAAAGTCTCGCGCAAAAGCGCTAAACAGGCTATATTCTGAAGGAGTTTCTGTTGTCGATTTATCTAAGCGTTTTGATTTCCCTCCAATGAATATATTCAGAATCGTATTAGCTGAAAAGCGTTGGTCTAAATCACGAATCAAGGAATGTCTAAGAGACCCTAGTAAAATGAAAGAAAGAGAGAGGAACGAATTTGAGATGGCAGAAGCTGCTGATCGGGTATCAAATGTTGATCAATCTGAAACTCATACTAGGGCGGATCTGTTCGAAGAAATCCTATCAGATTGGTTTGAATCAAAAGGAGTAACAATCAGACGACAGCCTGAAATGGTATCTGAACAAAAACTTGAACATGGCAGGCCGATAAATACTCCTGATATACTATTTCTAGACCATGTTGAGATTAATGGAAACCCAATTGCTTGGATTGATGCTAAACACTTCTATGGGGCAGATGTGGCATTTCAACGCAAGAAAATGTCGAAGCAAATGAACCGCTATATCGATGAATGGGGAAGTGGTGCTGTGGTATATCGTCACGGTTTTAGTGAGAATTTGTTTATTCCTGGCTGCACTATGCTTGATGCTGGAGTGCTGGATCTATCCAAACTAGGATCTGGCTAGGATGAAATACTGGTTATTATTGATCCTAAGTTTAACTGAAGTAAATTGTTGTTTAGATCATCAAGCTCTTGTTTAGTTATCTGTCTGCTTAGTTTTCTAGGCAATATGACCACAGAAACTCCTAGCATACATAGCCTAATACTGAGATGAGCTTGTAATTCTAAATCTTTGACGATCTTGCGTACTAAATTTAGCAACTGCTTTCTTTCAATCTCATCAAGTAATTCTGATTCCCTAGAAAAAATATTTGATTGTATTAAAATATCAGACCAACGAGAATGATTCCAAGGTCCTGTTTTGAGTTTGTTAAGGGCTCTATGGCCTGCTTGAGTAATTTTTAATTGCCAATCAGGATTATCGATATAACTCGAAGTATGCCTTGTTTCTTCAGGTTGCCAAACCACAATTACCGGTTGACGACACGGGAAACCTAAACTCCGACCTGAAGCACCTGGTGCACCTGGTTGCAAGCGCATTTCTACGCCACCTGCATAAATGCCCAAAACATCACCAAGGCCAGAGCCACGCAATCTCTCTATTCGATGACAAATCCGATAATATTGATCAAGGTTACCTTCACCGGTTAATTCTCTAAATGCAGTAGCAAGAGCAATTAATCCTGCAGCAGACATTCCCATTCCCTGACTTGTTGGCAATTGCAGAATAATTTCAATATCGAAAGTATAATTTTCATGCAGCAGTCTTGCATAAACCAATTCATCAATTAATTGACGATACTGTTGTTCAGAGTCGACTAACAGATCACCTTGATGGTCGGTGATGGTAACTGTTGAATCTGAGATTTGGCCGTCATTGGCTAGTTGTGTGACCTTTGCGATAACTCCGTGGTCGATATTCAATCCAACTCCCCTGCTACCTTGATTACGTAGTAGACGGCCCTCTTTTTCAATAGTGAAAAGCAGAGTAATGTGCCCCCCAATATGGGATTGCGCCTCTGTGTCCATGCTCATGCCAAGTAAACTATGGATTTGAATTGTCTTATGTTTCTATGATTATATTGCTAATTTAGTTTAGGGGTGAAATTCTATATTATGAGCCCATTGGATTAATCATGGCGGAGGCTGGCATATTACCCCACGACCGCGGTCATTTACTATGGACTGCGGATGAAGGAGTTAGCAGATTGTTGCTCTCTAGCATGGACCGTTGGATTACTACGGTTTTAGCTGATGATTGTATTGATAGCCCGCTATTTGGCATGGGAGAAAAGACCACTGCGACAATTATCGCCAAAGATGATGGTTTGGTGGCAGGAACTGCAATGGTTGACCATCTAATTCAGATTTGGGCTCCTTCAATTAACATTAATTGGCATGCATCTGATGGCAAAAAAGTGTCAATAGGCGATGATATTGCAACGGTTACTGGAGATCAAGAAAGTATACTAAAAATTGAGCGAAGTATCCTAAATATCCTAGGTCAGTTATCCGGAATTGCCACAGAGACTAAAAAATGGTCTACTATTGCTGTCAAGCAGATTGCGTGCACTCGCAAGACGACTTGGGGGCTACTGGATAAATGGGCTGTTCACCTTGGTGGCGGCTTAACTCATCGACTAAATCGAGAAGATGCTTTAATGATTAAAGAAAATGATTTGGCTTCAATGGATGAAGTTTCGAACGATAATAATGAGAGAATTGCTAAATTTATTCAAGAATTAGATTTAGAACAATTAAATTCTTTTTTGACAATTGAAGTTCGGACAGAAAAAGAAGCAATTACTGCCGCCGCTATATGGCAAAACACTCACGGAGAATCAGGCCATAAAGCGGTAATTATGTTAGATAATTTCGGACCTGAAAAATCTAAACAAGTAGTTAGACAATTAGAAGAAATGGGGCTTAGAGACGCCGTTTATTTGGAAGCTAGTGGCAACATTACCCATGAAAAGTTGGAACTGTGGTTTGAATGTGGCATCGATGTTTTATCGACTAGTGCGATTAACCGTGGAGTAAAACCGTTGGATATGTCGATGATATTTGGTGATTAAATGTCTAGTTTCTCTGCTGACCCAAGTCATCCTAGATATCAATCCTTATTGAGCAGACATAAGCTTGAACAGGCAGCAAAGCAAGGTATGCTTGCTGATAGTGCATTAATCGCCCATGGGCGCGGGGAGGCTTATGATTACTTAATCGGCGAAAAGACCTCGCCAAATGCCTTAGAAGCCACAAAAAATGCCTTGGCACACTTAATAGCCGGAAAAAAATCAGTAATTTCGCTCAATGGCAATACTACAGCGTTAGCAGGGTATGAGTTGATGAAAATTGCTGAATACTTGCAATGTCCTATTGAGGTCAATATTTTTTATCGTACAGAACAGCGTATTAGTGCCTTATTTGGATATTTAGATGCGATAAAACAGGAACATGGTATTAACGTTAATATCCTTGGTAAAAATCCTGATACGAAGATTCCAGGGCTCAAAGGGCCTAGAGCAAAATGTTGTACTGAAGGGATTTACTCTAGCGATGTCATCTTAGTACCGCTTGAAGACGGAGACCGTTGTGAGGCATTAGTTGCTATGGGTAAAACAGTTATTGTTGTAGACCTTAATCCCTTATCTAGATCAGCAAAAATGGCATCGATTACCATTGTTGATGAAATTTCTAGAGTTTCTAAAAGGATGCTAAACTTAATCCAAGCCAATGATTTACCAAGTATACAAATAGAATTCAATAATGATAAAAATCTTCAGGCAAGTGTTAACATTATTGCTGGAAACTACCGTAATGTTTAGTTTCAATCGGTATAAACTGGGCTTTGAGGTTTTTGTCGGCATAATTGTTTTATCTTAACAAATTAAACTAGCCTTGAAAGAAATGGTTAGTGAAACTGGAGTCAACCCGAAAAAAGGCACTTTTGGTACCAGTATTTCCTTTGATATTGATGAGACCCCAAAACCGATGAGACGCAAGGGAAGAGAAAAAATAGATTTGATGGAAAATAATACTGCGGAATCTGATGAAATTAGTAACTGTCCGGGATGTGGTGCTGATATTAGCCATGACGAATGGCTGGATTGTTTGATTGGGTTTATCTCTGGCGCCCATGATTTTGAAGTTGGCAATCCAGTAAGAGCAAGAATTGTGCAAAATCTAAGGAACCTTGCAGCAAGAATGAACGTCCCAAGCCCAACAGATAGTTGGGAATTAGCCGTTATTGATAAGCTGATTATTGAGATAAAAAGACTCGTTGCTGCTGAGGTCGATAGAACAAATCGCAAGCAAACTGCTCCGAATAAATTGGGTGATGAAGAGCGGGAAGCAATCATAATTGAGACTGAAAATCGGGTTATTAATACCATGGCATTAGAAATCCAGGAAGCATTAATTGAGCAATTAACTCCTCAATTAGAAGTTCAAATTCGGCAACAGGTGGAACAAGAGTTATGGGTTCAATTTGAGGAAGAATGGCGGAATAGAACAACTAATTCTTAAGTGCGATTTTATCTAAATTACCGAGGTTTACCTTTTTGTTTAATGATATTCTTCATAGGCTGTCAAATCTAACAAAGAGATATGCGAGACGACCCGCTGCATCTTGGCTCAATGCCAGCAGAGATTCAGAGACTCTGCGAGGTCATGCTGGGGATTGACCCTCACTGGCAACTCGAAGCTTGGCTAAAGCAACAAGCAAGCGCAAGTTTAGAAATCATTTCAAGCGAACTGGAAGTTGAATTAAAAACGGCTGAACAGAGATTAAAGCGCATAACGGATATTAAAGATCGGTTGAAAAATGATAACTTAAGATTCGCTGATAAAAACCAGACAAATCTGTTTGATTGCTTTAGTATAGATATTGATAAGTCCATTGTGGGTCTTGGCTCAAGAGCGATAGATAATGATGAACAGTATTCTGAAACACATCCTGTTAATGCGTTCTTGAATCTGTTACCAGATGACCAAGGTGACGACCCATTACTGGCTGTGGCTTGCCAAAACTTATTGATGATTATCGAGGGTGAATTAGCAAGAGGAAAAGAAGCCGCCTCGCTTGAGTTAATCGTTACAGAACTTGACAAAACTGGTATTTCTTATGAAGAAATTGATGAAGCAATAGAACATTCTCTTATGACTGGCTCCATTATTGAAATCGACAATGATTGTTTTATCACAATAAGATGAGAGGCCTTGTCATGGCCCTAGCAAAAAAAGAGGCTGCTCAATTATTAATTGATGCATTAAGGTCTGAAAAAAAGCTGAAGGGCAGAGTAATTGCCGTTATAATTCAATCAGTCCTAATTGCAATTGTAGTCACTTACCTCACGTCATGGTATTTCGGTTTAGCTTGCATACTAGTGTTCAGTTTACTTGGCCAGTTTGCTCATGAGAGAATGACTAATTCAATTACTGTGCGAAAGATTACCGCAATAAAATCGCTAAGATGGAATGAAACCGAACTAGAAAATCCTGAGTTGTTGAATAAATTAAATAAAATTCTAGAATAAGGAAGTCAAATATATGACTCCTAGTTAGTTGACAATATGAAGGTCAAGGCAATATTGGTGGCAGGGGGCCACGGAAGTCGCCTATATCCGTTCACTAAAATCTCTCAAAAAACCCTCCTTCCATTGTATGAACGCCCGGTAATTGATTATGCTCTTGGTACGATTAGACGGGCTGGAATCAAGAATATCACGATAATATCAAACCAATTCATTGGCCAAATTGCCAAACATGTTGGCTCCGGATTAGAGGGTGAACAAATTCATTATGTCTTGGAAGAAACTCCTGAAGGTGTCGCAAACGCGCTCAATTTAGCAAGGCCGCATAATGAAAACTGTCGCTTGTTAATTTATTTTTCAGACAATATTACTACTATTGAACTATCAGGGTATGTCGAATCATTCAGACAGGCAGAGACAAATCCTGGGTGCATATTATTATCAAGGGAAGAAGAAAACCCGAACGCCTTTGGAGTTGCTGAGTTTGATGAACACGGCAACATTGTTGACATTGTTGAAAAACCAGAATCTCCACCCTCAAATATTGCTATTGGTGGAATATACCTTTATGACGAACAATTTTGGAGTTTAATGGACCAGTGTGAGAAAGAAATGGGTGAAAAATTATCAATTACTGATGTCAATCGTAAGTATGTGCAAAATAATTCCGCTCAGTTGCTTAACATTGGTAAAGAAACATGGGTTGACTGTGGGACTCCTGACTCATTACTAGATGCTTCTATAATGGCCAGAGATGGGAAGTTAAATCCAAACCCTTACAGAAAATAATAGAAAAAATATTACAAACTATAGGTGAGTGGGACTAGTGAAAATTGGAATTATTGGTGCTGGAATGGTTGGTGGCGCAATCGAACATTGCTTCAAAGAAGCGCATGAGTTATTTGTTCATGACCCGGCTAGAGGCACAACACTCCAACATGTTATCGATAATGTTGATTTTGCCTATATCGCAGTTCCAACACCACCTCACCCAGTACACGGAGGGTGCGATACTAGGATTGTTGAAGAAATACTAGACTCCTTACCCGATGGCTTTACAGCAGTCATCAAAAGTACGGTAATTCCTGGTACAACCCAGCAATTCCATGATAAATATGGCCATCTAAAAATCGCCTATTCTCCAGAATTTTTGGTCGAAAGACGTAGGTTAGAAGATTTCGCTAATCAAGACATATTAGTCTGTGGCACTCACCACGAAGATGTTGCGCAAACTGTTTTCAAACAACATAAGGATGCGGGAGTGTTGCGTTCGGAAAATTTGTTCCAGGTAACTCCGACCCAAGCTGAATTGGTAAAATATACCAAAAATACATTCTATGCAACCAAGGTTATTTTTGCTAATCAAATGTATGACATTTGTCAAGCACTTGGCGAGGATTGGTACAAGATAAAGGAGATAATTACGACCAAGCAAGACCAACCTATTGGTGAGTCACATTTAGATCCAATCTTTGGATTAAGTCGTGGTTTTGGCGGGAAGTGTCTGCCGAAGGATTCCCAAGCCTTAGCGGTACTAGCAGAATCTTTGTCTTGCAACTATGAATTACTTACCGCTATTCAAAATGACAACGAAAAGCTTCGTGCAATATTAACGGGTAAACCAAGTGATGTAATTACTAATGATGATTGAAAACAATGGGTGAAATGATGGAAAAACCTCAACTTTCATCTATTGCCCCCAGAGGGACAATACGGAGATTTGCTGCTGCGGGTGGAGTTAATACTCTACTGTTTTGGATTTTCTGGGAGATGCTTCGAATAAGCCCTGCACTAAACCTTTTTTCAGAGACTGGAGTTTGGACTATTGCTTGGATAATGTCTTGTACGATCGCCCATTTTACTCACCGATACTTCACTTTTGATAAACGGAAGAATGTCAAAAACACGATGCTTGGAGCATATACTGTATATGCAATAGGAGGGGTTCTATCAACCATCTCATACAATGCGATATATTCTATGTTTGATTGGGAAATTAGAACAATATTCGCATTGAACATGGCGATTTGGGGGCTGTTTACCTGGGCGTCTATGCGATGGTTTGTCTTTGGCTATAATGATGATTAACGGAAACTACTAAGCTTGTTGAAAAATCATACATTTCCGTTTAAATTGTCCGTGAAGTTCATGGCTGATGAACGATACGACAGTCTATGCTGCCAGACACGATACACAAGTTGTCAAGAGAAGAGCGATTTTCTTACGCAAGATTACTAGCTTTCATGACCAGAGTGGATAATGAATTAACTGTGGATGAAATGGCGATGTTTGAGCAACGACTCGGCACTGCACTATTGTCCCCAAAACAGAGAGAATTAATTCGTCACGCCTTGAAAGCGCCTCCTTCATTAGAAGAATGTTTAGCTGGGTTAAGTGATGAGGCTGGCCGTTTAGCACTTAGAGATTCTATCTTAATGGCTGCTGCTGATGGTAATGTTGATGATGACGAAAAAGCAGTTCTTCTAAAAATAATTGCTCATCTGGGCCTACCAGAAGAATCACTTGATAAATTATTGAAATGGACTGTTAAAGGATACAATTGGATGCAATCCGGATACGATATTTTGAATGAGTTATCGGAGTGAAGCCCAGTGTTTTCTGATCTGGTTAATGAGTTGACCATGGATGAGCGTTTATCTCATGCTCAACTAATGGTTGCTGTCGCTTCTGTTGATGGGGAACTGGTATTGGAAGAACTGATCATGATAGAGTCGATTATGGGGAAATCAATGCTCCATCCAGAGATGCGTGTTGATGTTCGAAATACTTTGTCACACCCTGTAGAATTAGAAAAATCTATGGAAATGTTATCAAGAAGAGGCAAGCAATTAGCCCTGAGAGATGCGATAATGATTTCAGCTTGTGATGGTGAATACGATAAAAAAGAAATTAGAGTAATCGCAAAAATTGCTAAATTAGCAGGCGTTGAAAAAACTAAACTGTCACAACTGTACGAATGGGTTAGTGAATATTGGGAATGTTTTAACAAATCATCTACTATTTTTGAATAATTTATTTTCAATTATTTCCGCTTTCTAGACTTTTAATACTCGCTTACGGCATAAACCGGAATTTTTTTACTTCATAGTAAAAATAAGATGCGCTTCTTGGGAAACACGACTGTTTATTACTGATAAGTCAGTGGTAAGGGCGCTAGCGCTGAGGGAATACAATGGGACTACATCCAAAGATAGGAATTACAGGTCTTCCACGAAGTGGAAAGTCTGCCGTAATGGAAAAAGTTCTAGGTATGCTTAGCGAAGAAAGGAACCGGGAAATCAGCCTACGTGGAAACCACTCTGGAAAACCAATTATTGCTGGATTAAGGACTGAGCCGATTATTGAAAACGGTGAACGCTTAGGTTACAAGGTCATTGATATCATTACTGGAGAAGAAGGCGTGATTGCCCACAAAGAATTCGACTCTAGGTTAAGGGTACTTGGCTATGGATTAGACCTAGAAGCCTTGGAAAGAGTGGCGATTCCAGCAATTGAATATGCTAAAGAAGAAAGTGAGGTCTTAGTCATCGATGAAATTGGTAAATTTACTGTCGAAAGTGAAGCATTTGTCAATTGTGTCAGAGGCGCACTAGAAATGGACAAACCAACCTTGTTAACCCTACACAAGAAAAGTCGACATCCCCTACTACAAGACATACGACGCAGGGATGATGGTCGAATTCTTGAAGTCACCCCGGTAAATAGAGCCCTATTACCATATAAAATTCACAAGTTGATGAGAGAGACATACTAGTCCCGTTTAATTCATCACTCATGCCATACTGGCTAGTTCATGGACGAGCCAAGCAAAGCGGCAAACCGCGTACTACTTGGCACCGGATTAGGGCTAATTCTAGTCTGTGGTTTTGCCATAAGTGAACAACGCATGGCACTTGATGAACTAGGAATTGGTCACCTTTTCCTGATTGGCGGAATTGCGTTTTTGGTACTATCCCGATTGGTAAATTATGAAACTTCAGTACTAGTGAAATACTTCCCAAATGAGACTGAGCAAAATATGAAAGCTAGAATTCATGATGAATTATCTCGAGCTGAACGCGAAAATGAGGTCGGCAATGCATGGGCAGAATTAGAAAGTAAAGTCCTAACTTCTGAAATTGCTCAAGAATCAGAGTAGATTCTTTGCGAATATTCAAGAATCCTCTACTCTACCGCTGGATGAGGCGATACAATGAGTGAGATTCCCGAAGGTCTGTATTATACCAAAGAACATGAATGGTTGAAGGTAGATGGTGACACTGTGACTATAGGGATAACAGACCATGCTCAACATGCGCTTACCGACATTGTTTACATCGAACTTCCCGATAGCGGCATGGTAGTTGACGACATGGGAGAATTTGCTGTGGTTGAATCAGTAAAGTCTGCATCACCTATTTTTGCCCCACTAAGCGGAGAAATTACCGAAGTGAATGAAGAATTAGAGGACACTCCGGAATTGATGAACACTAGCCCATATGGGGATGGTTGGATAATTAAAATGACAATCAATAATCCTGACCAACTTGCTAATCTAATGGATGCTGCTGCATACCGTGCTGAGATTGGCGAGTGAATAAGTTGACAACATTAAATGACCATTATGCACTTTATGTAGATGGTTCATGTTTAGAAAACAGGGATGTTTCTGCTACCACTCCAGCCGCTTGGAGTTTGGTAATTGTTACTGGGGATAACGGACTGGGCAAAGGTAGTGGAGAAATTCTCGAGGAAACCTGGGGCTCGGTAATTACTGATTATTCTGACTCCGCTTTCATTGGTGCAGAAGTGGGATCAAACAATACTGCAGAATTAACCGCGATTGCTGAAGCATTGCGGTGGCTACTGATTGACGGTGGCAATCGGCCGGCGATTGTCCATACAGATTCTCAATATGCTGGTAATTTAGCAACGGGTAATTGGAAAGCCAAAGCAAACAAACAGTTAGTGGCTATGGTTCAGAAATTGTGGCGAGAAGTGGGCGCTCTGCGCGAACTTAATTGGAGTCATGTAAGGGCACATAGAGGACATCGGTGGAATGAAAGAGCAGACCACCTAGCCAATCGGTGCGTCAATAATCAAGCTCCAATGCCATTGTCATTTTGGAAGCCTGGCCAAAGATAAATCATTTCAGCCGATCAATAAGCCAAGTTTTTAATTCCGGTGCGTAGTCCAAATTACGCAGACCATAATCGATCTGGGCTTTAAGCCAACTTAGCGGGTTGCCTGAATCATACCATTGATATTCACTCAAGTCAACTGCAACATATCCAATCGATTCCATCCAATACTTTTGCAACTCTATGGTTTGCATCTCACCATAATCACCTACACTAAACACATTGGTAAGCAGATCTAGTGAGTTCTCAGCAAAGATGTAACGTCCGCACAAGACTTTGTTTGAGGGTGCATCTGGCTGATTTGGTTTTTCAACGACCTCGGTAATCCGATCATTGTCTAATCTAACTACCCCATAATTTACCACTTCTAATTCAGGTAGTGAATATATTCCAGCACAAGGTAAACTAAATTCTTCATAAGCCTTCACTAATTTTTTTGAAGCATCTGATGGCTTGAAATTGGTAATACTAGAAAAATCTCGCGTGATAATATTATCTCCTAAAAGAACCATAAATGGTCCGCTAATCACCGATAGAGATTGCATTAAAGCATGACCTAACCCCAGTGGTTCATTTTGAACGTGAATGTGAAATTCGAGGCCATTAAATGGCGAAAATAGTGCCTCGCTTATTTCTGGACGTAATTGTGAATAAAGGCCATTATTTTGAAAGAAGTTGTCAAAACTTTTCTTTGGGGAAGTGATTATATGAATTCTTGATGCTCCGGCATTCGCTGCTTCAAGTACTAAATGAATCAATGCTGGTACATCTACTAACGGCAATGCTTCTTTTGGTACATAAGCACTTGTTGGCAACATTCGACTCCCCAATCCACCCGCAACAATAACTGCATCTTTAACCACGCTCATATAGAAACCCAAAGGGTACAACCTTTCAAGCATAACCCAACATGCGTTGTCATGGCGAATGACCCTGAGTGGCGGTGGTATACACTTGCTGGTTTGCTGATGGTGGTCCAAACACTGTTTGATTTCGCACCTGCTGGCCCGTGGAATGCTCCATCGTTCACTAGAGGTTTAGTCGGCCTTGTAGGATTATGCTGTATGTATCTGGGCTGGTTTCGATTTACCTTCAAGTCAAAAGGCATTATCCCTTCTATTAATCGATGGCAAAATCCGAAGGAGAGTTGGAAAAAAGTGCTCGTTTTTTCACTCTCCTGTTTTGTTATGGTTGGAATTCTACAACTAAATCAGTTTAGAGATTCTCTACCAGATACTGCAGGGATGATTGTTATGTTAATTGGGAGTCTGAGTATGCTAAATTCGATCTACGTTGGTTTGGTAGTATCTGGACCACTAAATGAAGCAGAAGAAGAATGATTAATCTAGGAAACCTAATTCTTGATCAAGGGTTTCCAATGCATCATCAAGAGATGGTAAATTATCGGGGGCTTGTTTAGTACTGACATGTTGGGTCTTGGGCTCAAAAAGAGGAATCTCACCATCACCAGATAACCAATCAAGCCATATTTCTGATGAGTGCTCTTTTCTTGCATTCATCAGTTGCCATAGCGGGTTTAAATCACAATTTTCAGCAGACAAATCAGTGATCCTAGCGGCAAATTTATCGGGAGATATATCAACCATTTTGACAAGTAACTCTCGCATCCTTGACCGTACAACTTCGTCGCCATCCTGCCATAACAGCGGGAGTAGTTTTCTGCTGTCATCAGGAAATGTCTCAAAATAATCTCTTAGTGAAGGCACTATATTTCTCCTAACAACTGGCAGTTCATGCTTACTTAATTCCAATAGATTTTCGGCCCACAAATCAACATCGAGAAATCTTAAATCTGCAGATGTGTTACTAACTGCAGCCAAAACATCAGGGTCTTTGTCCGCTTTTAGTTGATTGTAAAAAGGTAAAGCGTCAACTGTTAATCTCCTAAATAATCTAGTTAAAACATCGGCCATTGATCTTCTGACCATTAAATCGTCTCTTGCCATTAATAATTTAGCCAATTCGAGGCCTTTATCGTTATCATAATCAGTTATCCTTGCTAAACATCGAGAAACCTGTACTGCTACTTGTTCATCTTCATCATTAGCTCTTCTACCCAAAATTTCGAGTAATTGTAAGGGTTCGATTAATTCGGGCCTTTCAAGCAATAACCTAATCCATTCAATCAATAATCTTCTACGGTCGACATTGGAGGTTTCTAGTTCATTTAGCATCCATCTCGCTGCTTCGATACCTGTTTTGTGGGCCATAACTCCAGTAATACGTGGAACTACTGCTTGTGGGTTCCAGTCAATATTTTGAGGTCCTGCTTCAGGTTGGGTGTGCCAAGATCCTGGACGCTCCCCAATTGCTATCGACTCCAACATATGATATCCTTGATGTATCGGTTGGCCCAATGGTCCGATTGATAAGCCATTTAGTAAGGCAATACTGAGCCACCATCGTGTTGTGTCTGGAGCAGAGGGGTCCAGTGCTTGAGCTAACCAGTCATTATTAATTAGAAAAATTAGTCTCTCTGCAACCATATTACTGCGTTTAGCCAACCATTTTTGATGAGTTTTATATGGGTCGTCAGTTAAGTTCATTCTATGTGGTACTACCAACTCTACAACAGTGTTTAATTTGTGTTGAAACATTCCATGGTCCATGTTCAACAACGCTAGTCCTTGTTCGATTAACTCTTGAGGGGAGTGCGGATGAACTGGAGGAAAGTCGGAGTCAATTAATGGGGGCTTGGGAAGTGGCCATGACTTTGTTCCTAGCTCCATGGCCTCAACAAGTAACGTTGCTACTTTTTCAAACACAACCTGAGATAACTCAGATCGACTTTTAGTCATTAATATCAACCTATTTTGGCGAATCAGATGTCAAGTTCGATATTCAGATTTTGGATTAATTCCTTGTATCTGTTACGAATTGTTACTTCGGTTACTCCAGCAACTTCAGCAACTTCACGTTGAGTTCTTCTCTTGCCACACAAAACTGAAGCGATGTAGATAATCGATGCAGCAATACCAGTTGGTCCTCGCCCGCTGGTAAGTTCCTTTTCTTGGGCAGCTTTGATCAATTCGTAGGCTTTTGCTTCAACTTCAGCATCCAGTCCAAGACCTGAACAAAATCTCGAAATATAATCTTCCGGGCCTGTAGGCATAATCTTCATTTTTAGTTCTCTTACCATGAATCTGTAGGTTCGGCCGATTTCTTTTCGACCAGTTCTAGACGCTTGTCCAATCTCGTCGAGGGTTCTTGGAACTCCGCATTGCCTGCATGCTGCATACAATGATGCTGCTGCTACACCTTCAATAGAGCGACCTCTAATCAATCGCTTATCGACTGCTTTCTTGTAATTTACAGCGGCTGCTTCTCTGACAGACTTTGGTAATTCTAGTCGGCTAGCCATTCTGTCAAGTTCTGCTAGAGCCATTGCCAGATTTCTTTCAGTCGCATTGGATACTCGGCTTCTTTTCTGCCACTTTCGCATTCGATAAAACTGAGAGCGATATCTTGAGTTAATCGTTTTTCCAGAATAATCCTTGTTTTGCCAATCAATGTCTGTAGAGAGACCTTTGTCGTGTAGCATAACTGTCATTGGTGCACCAGTTCTTGCTCTTTGGTCGCCTTGTTCAGGAGAGAAGACTCTCCATTCAGCACCTTGGTCAATCACATTATCTTCTAGAACTAATCCACAATCCTCGCAGACTACTTCTCCTCTAGTCTCGTCACGGGTCAAACTTCTACTTCCACAATCGCTGCATTTTACAATATCTTCAACTTGTTGTTCATCCATTTTGCATACCTCCCCTATAATAAAATTAGGGCAATACTCATAACCCCTATCGCAAGGTTATATGAAACTTATGTTGCAATATTCGTGAACGGTTTTGCCACGGCTCGCTTGAAATTTGTAAAATATACCCCTTCCGTCATATACTTTTTCACAAATTTAGACGAACGATTATACCAACAAGTCCCTTGCCCGAAACGATTGCAATGGTTGTCGCGGAGTTACACAGACCAATTGCACTCACGCCGGGGAAACGGATTTTGTTTCTCACCAAGGATATGGAACTGATAAAGCAACAACTTTACCATGGCTTAAATTTGCAGATGAAGGACATCAACCCCAAGGATTTACTTGACGACATTAACACTGACGTAATGACTCCTGCTTGGGTTTGTTTTGATCACGATCCTGCCGAAATAGCCAAAAACGCCTATGCTGGATTAAAACACAATGGTCTACGTGTATTCAATGAGAATGCACTGATTAACGGAAACTTTGAGGTAATAGTATCTGGTCAAAGAAAGGGCACTGGCTCTAGTAGGGAAACTGCAGCACAGTGTGAGCGTTGGGCGGGCATAAGAATAGTAATAGCTGCATCATTTGCTCCAATACACGAAAGAAATAATATCAATCTTGGCCAATTAATGGGCGATTACAACATGCTAGAACGCCTTCAAGACGGAGATGCACTACCCCTTGCCAAATTCACTGAAAAATATGACGTGGTCACAAGAATAATTATCGAAAAAGGCGGGCTATTTCCGTTCGCAAAATCTCTAAAAAATAATGAAATCCAGCTTCCTGAAATGGATACAGAAGATAGGCCTATGACTATGGCTGAGAAAATAATTGCTCGTAACCTAGTTGGCCAAAAGCCCAACCAATGCGTCAAACCAGATGATCCGGTGATTACTCAAGTACAAAGTGGATATTCACACGAGTTCACCACTGCTCAAGTTCATACATTCCTTGCCCAAGAATATGGTGACGAGTATTCCTTGCCAAACCCTACCAAATTTGCGGTCTTTGAAGACCATTTGCTGTATGCACATCACAATCCCAAATTTGTACCCTTTATGCATAAGGTACAAACCTTGCGAGACTTACAGAAAGCCTTCCAAAGCCATACTGGAGTTAGAGATTATTCGGCAGTCGATGGAGTTTCACCGGGTATTTGTCATCAAGTGGCGCGTGAAGAATTTATTGAAGTAGGGGATTTTGTTCAAGCAACTGATTCTCACACGTGTATGGGGGGAGCGTCTAATGCGCTAACATGGGGTGTTGGGGCTACAGAGTACTCTAATTTGATTAGTTCCGGATTTACTTTCGTAAAAGTTCCAGAGTCAATAAGGTTTGAATTATCTGGAATACTTAATCCCGGTTGTACAGCAAAGGATGTGATTCTTTACATCCTTGCTGACCATGCAAGAGAGGAGTTGACCTTGAACCGATCAATGGAATTTGGCGGCCCTGGACTGTCAAGCCTTTCCATTGATGAACGGGCAACGTTATGCAACATGGCAACTGAATGTTCGGCAAGAACTGGAATCTGCGAACCTGATGAAAAATTGTATGATTGGATGAAGCGCTCAATGCCACATCTTGAACTTCAGCAAATGAGGAAAAACGCAGTTAATCCTGACCAAGGAGCAGAATATACCGGCGGTGTCCACCATATTGACTTGTCCAAAATAGAGCCAATGGTAGCACATCCAGGCAATCCTGACAAAGGTGTGCCTAGTGATCCAACCAACGGTGCATTAATTTCTGAAATTGGTGAAGTCAAGGTTGACATCGCTTACGGCGGTTCATGTACTGCGGGTAAAGAGGATGATATTGCGTACTATGCGCTAGTCTGTCAGGCCGCTGATGATTTGGGACTTAGTGTCGCTGACGGAGTTGAATTTTTCATTCAATATGGTTCTGGTTTGGTCAAGGATTTAGCGGTTAGAAAAGGATGGCATGAGTTATTTGAAAAAGTTGGAGTCCAGTTAATAGATCCAGGTTGCGGCGCATGTATTGGTGCTGGACCTGGTGTGTCAATAAATTCTGAACAAGTTACTGTATCGGCTATCAACCGTAACTTTCAAGGTCGCTCTGGCCCAGGTAAATTGTATTTAGCAAGCCCGTTGACAGTTGCTACATCTGCTTTTACGGGCAGAATTACCTCTTGGACAAGTAACTTGTTTGACTGATAAGTATGAAAAAAAGTACTAGCCTTATTGCTGCGTTAATCGTAATTACCGGCATCGCTATTACGATTTCTTTAACTCAGGTTTTAATTTCCTTATTTATTGATTACCTTACATGGTTTTCCAGTAATGCATTGTATGGTATGATAATTTTTATTCTGCTTTACGTAGTTTTTGGCATAATTGCCTTGCCGGCGAGTTTTCATAAATATCTTGCAGGAGTAATCTATGGCTTTGGACCAGGTATATTGATCGCCTATATCGGCTCGATGTTAGGGGCAATTGCCCCGTTTTTACTTGGCAAGAAATGGATGAACCCCTATGCTAGAAAAGCACTTAGTAAATATCCCACTTTGGATGGATTAGAACAAGAAATCGTTGACAAAGGCACCAATGTGGTTGCTCTTACTCGAATTAATTTGGTTATCCCATATGGAGTATTAAACTACGCATATGGCGCTACAGAAGTAAAATTTAGAGATTATCTAATAGGTAATTTGGCAATGATTGTTCCATCCATAATGTATGCTTGGTGGGGTTCTCAAACAGTTATCACCAGTAATGGTATTGAAACAACTGCAAAAACCCCATTTGATATGCTGCTCGTTGTACTATCCATTATTATAACTATTATTATGATTATCAAAGGTAAACAAATCATGGATAACTTGGAACGTCAACAAACTAAAGGCCCAGTAATTGAGTGATTTACGGCGATTTTAGTGTTAGTTATTATGTACCGTCGGTAATCGAATTATCGTGTTGCTGGCCCGAGGTCATTCGGACCGAGGAGGACCAGAAACGGAGTGACAAAGATGTCAGGCATAGCACAAAAACTCGCGGCGAATCAAAAACAAGTAGCAATTTCAGAATTTTTTGAGAAGAATAAACACTTCCTTGGATTTGACTCATTATCAAGATCCCTAATTACTGCCGTAAAAGAAGCAGTAGACAATGCTCTTGACGCCTGTGAAGAAGCTCGTATTTTACCAACTATCAACGTACAAGTTACCAAGATTGACGCGAAAAAAGACATAATTGAATTAACAGTCGAAGATAATGGACCTGGGATTCCACAGAAAAGCATTGAAAAAGTGTTTGGGCAACTGTTGTTTGGTTCTAGATTCCATGCGATTAGACAATCGCGTGGGCAACAAGGAATTGGAATTACTGGGGTTGTAATGTACAGCCAACTAACAACCGGAAAACCTACCCATGTCAAATCAAAAATTGCTACAGAGGCTACTGCAGCAGTTGTGGATATCGGACTTGATACAAGAAAAAATAAAGCTACTAAGAGTAATTCAGGCCGTGAAATCTGGGAAGAAGAAAATGGAGAAATAAAAAAGCATGGCTTAGAAGTAACCTGTCGAATGAAAGCTAAGTATCAGAAAGGTCGGCAGAGTGTATGGCAATACCTGCGCATGACTAGTATTGTCAACCCACACGCTGAAATCACATTTACTGACCCAGAAGGCGAAATCCATTTTTGGCCACGAGTAACTGAGAGACTACCAAGAAAAGTTGAATCTATTAAGCCCCATCCGCATGGAATTTTACTCGGACAATTACAAAGAATGCTAAGTGAGTCGAAAGACTCCAGAATGTCGGTATTTTTGCGTATGAATTTCTCTGGGGTGTCGGGAAGGGCTGCCAAGGAATTGTGTGAAGCGGCAGAAATTGAAGTTAATCTCAAACCAAAATCGATGAAACCAGAGCAGATGCGAGCACTTTTAGAAGCTTTTCAAGGTGAAAAAATGTTCAATGGGAAGCCGGTGAAATTACTTAATCCGCCAACTAACTGCCTCTCACCAATTGAGGAAATGCTCATCAAAAAAGGTCTCTCAAAAACTATTGATTCAAGATATGCTACAACTATGACTAGAGTGCCAAACGTCTCTCTAGGCAACCCATACCAAGTGGAAGTTGGGCTTATTTTTGGTGGCAATATGGCAGCAGATAAACCGGTTGAAGTGTTACGTTTTGCTAATAGAGTTCCATTAATGTATCAACAAGGTGGATGTTTACTCACTAAAGCGATTGAAAGTGTTGATTGGCGGCAATATGGGCTGGATCAACCTGGAGCAAAAGGAGTTCCAAAGGGTCCAGCAGCAATATTGGTTCACTTAGCGAGTACGAATGTTCAATTTACTTCAGAAGCAAAAGAAGCACTTGCTGAGAATGGTGAAGTGATCGAAGAGGTTAGAAAAGCCATGCTAGAAATGGGCCGGGGTCTAAGAAAGCATCTAGAGAAAAAGAAAAAGATGGCAAAGACCAAAGAGAAATTCGAACTAATAAATGATATATTGCCCGCCATCGCTAAAAAATCTGCAGAGATTTTAGCGAGACCTATACCAAATTTATCTGGTTCAATCACCAAAATTATGTCTGCTGTAATATCTGAAAGTGAAACTGAATGGAATAAAGCAACCAAAATGACGGATGTATCTATCAAAATTTACAATTATACTGCTCGAGCAAGGGCTTACACAATATTAGCAACTTGGCCAGAGAAATCTGGTGGGATAATTAAAAATAATGCCTTTGGCGGAAGAAAAGAAGCCACTGGTGTTTGGGCATGGAAACTAGAAACTCTCCAGCCGGGAGAAAACCTAACTATTACTTTCAGCCTAGATGGGCTTGAAAAAGGTGATTGGACAGAAACTGATGTGTTTTATCGCGGTAGTCAAGAAATCATTGGCGCTTTGAAGATGGATGAAAAATACCTGGATGAAATCCGTAACCAAGAAAAAATTATGCAAGAGCTTGTGGCTAAATCAGAATCTCATTACACCGAGTCATCCCCAAACGAAGAAACTACGCAAAATGAGGAAGAACCACAGCCAGAGCCTGCCGTTAAACCGCCGACTGGGCAAGCTACGTTATTTGGAGGTGAACTCTGATGGCACAAAAACGCATGTCGGCAGAAGACACAAAGGTAGCCATGCATTCAGTAGTTGGTGAAATGTATGATAAAATAGTCAACGGTGAACCTCCAACGATGACTTTACCTGTTAGAACAAAGACCAACATAGGGTTTGACAAGAAATTAGGCGTCTATAAATATGGCAAGAAGCGCTCAACTCGCGACGCAACAAGTTTGGGTTCGGCAAAGCAACTACTCCGGGCGTTACACGTGATTGAATTTATTGAAGAAATGATAAATTCTGGTAAATCTTCGACGTTAAGAGAAATGTACTACATCTCCGAAAGTTGGGGATTGGGTAAGTTCGGTAGCCAAAATGAATCAAATAATCTTGCTGAAGATTTAGAAATTGTCACTAAGTGTCTGCGAGAAGATTTCAAATTACGTCCTGAAGAAGATGGGGCTAGAATGATTGGTAATCTCACATTGCAAGAGAGAAACAGGCGTGGAGAATGGATGAGAATCAATGCGCGAGATGATGTTGGTGATTCTGGCTATGGTGTGCCATATAATGTTGAAAAAGAGAAAATCGAATTATTAGAACATGATATCAATTTCATCATGGCAATTGAAACAGGTGGTATGTTTGATAGATTAGTCGAAAATGGATTTGATGAAGATTACAAATGTGGTCTACTGCATCTAAAGGGGCAACCAGCAAGATCTACAAGACGAATAATCAAGCGGATGAGCGAAGAATGGGACTTGCCAGTTGTTGTATTCCTTGACGGGGACCCGTGGTCGTTCAGAATATTTGCCTCAATAGCGTACGGTGCAATTAAAACTGCGCATATTTCGGAATATCTAGCAACTCCATCTGCGACGTACTTAGGGATCACTGCAGATGATATCATGGCTTACGAGTTACCGAGTGACGACCTTTCAAAGAAAGACATCGAGGCGTTAAATGCGGAACTCACGGACCCTCGGTTTGCTGATTCATGGTGGCAAGAACAAATTAACATGATGCTAGAATTGGGTAAAAAAGCTGAGCAGCAATCGTTGGCCAAATATGGTCTTGATTTCGTAACAGATACCTATTTACCTGAAAAATTAGCGGAATTAGGTCTTGCTTGATTTGTACAAGCATTGATGGAGGACTTCCGCCGAGGGACATACATGGCGCAGAAATCTGGTAACCCTTGGGCTTTGCGTATTGCCATAATCGGGTTAGTGTTTATTTTACTTGGTTCTATTGCGATTTTTTCTAATGTTGACAAAATAGATGAGGCTGCTAGTCCCAAAAAAATCAATGAAGCATCACTCACCGGTGATGGCAGTGTCACGGTTGAATTATCCAAAAGCTGCTATTCTGCAATCACTATAGATGATGAGGTTAGTAATGTTAGTTTGTTTAAAATGGCCGGCTCTAATGTCCAAGATGACCCAATAGAGACCAGTAATTGTAAAACAGATTGGACCCCGATGGATTCTGATGGCAGTAAATTTGTGATTTTAGAGGATTGGGACATCGATAACAGTGGAGAATATGTTCTCCAAGTAGTATGCGAAAATGGATGTGAAAATTCAACCGTTTGGTTAGTTGACGCAACCAGCGCTCAGTGGAAATTACTCGAGCAGCCAGCACTCGTATTTGGTGGAGCAACATGTTGTCTTGGAATTATAATTCTACCAATCGCGTTTATCCTTTACCAAACTAACAAGAATGGGAAGGGACCGAAAATGATGATGGTTGGAGCGAACGGTCAAATGATGCCAATTACTGATTTGACTCCTGAAAACATCGCAAAACTGCAGCATCAGGCGGTTGTAGAAAAGGTGGACAACCCCTTTGCAGATACTGGCTTAACAGAATCTAGCGACTTTGTCGACGGCAGTGAAGATGTTCAAAATGGTACACTATTGACTACAGAACAGGTATTTGCTCTAATGAAGGGTGATGTTGATGAAGCACAAAGCAGAGTCAGTGATCCTTTCGCCGATTATAATCGCGTGCGCACAGAACAGCCGGTCAAGAAAGTCACCAACACAAAGGAAATCGCTTCATGGGATGAAGGTGATAATCTATTCACTAAACAGGAAGTTGAAAGTAAGACAAAAACCGTTCCAGATAAGGTCGCTAAGACTACTGAGAATAAGCCTTTAGCAAAACCTAACGCATGGAAAGATTGGGACGAAAATTAGGTGGTTACGTGAATAAGTACATATCGATTAGCATCACTATTATTGGTTTATTGATGCTGATAATATCATCATTAGCGGTAACCAATAATTTGAACGACTCCGAATCTGTAGATGCCATGCTACCACCTTGCACTGTAGAGCAAGGTTTGCCGGTTGTTGGGCAGGATGAAGTGACTTGTTATTGGGGGATGTCTGGGGAAATGTTAGAAATTCCAAGTGAGGCTATAGCAGCTGATGTTGACGTACAAATCTCTTGGCAGAAATCAGGGGTATGGATTGGTATTGCTGAGGCTTCAGAAGCAGAAAAATGTGAATTAAAAACAGACTACTATGAGTGTGAAAAAGATTCTGTCGCTCTAATAGCAGGTGGGCCTACGTCTAACGGTGAAATCGTATGGAGTCCTAGCCCAGGCGAATATCGATTTGTTGCTGGAGGCGATGATACCCAAACATTACAACAATTTTCTGTAGATTGGGAATATGAGGCTTCATTAAAGTCTGGATTGGCAATAACAATGATGGTTATTGGTGGAGTTCTATTGATTACCGGTGCTTTTTTGCTTTACCAAAACCGGAATAACTGATTTGAAAAGGTTCTTCAATTAGGTAACCTTAGGTTTAGCAATATGGCAGACCTTGACCTCGCACTATCCCTTTTGCAGAACAAAGTTCGCAGACAAATATTAGAGAGATTGGTCAGAGAACCTCACTACCCAATGCAGTTGGCTGAATTGATTGGAGTGAGTCAACAAGCAGTAAAGAAACATTTGAAGGAATTAGAAAAAGGTAATTTTGTGACTAAAATGAAAGTTCCAAGCGAAAAGGGTGGACCACCAAGAACAATTTATACCGTTCAAGAAGCTATTTCAATTAGAATTGATTTGGGCCCTGATTTATTTAATTGTGAACAACGAAAACTACCGGCCGGTGGACCTATGCGTTTATCAAGGAAATTACCTGAATCTACCCATGCTGTTGCCGAGGTAGTCAGTGGAAGGAAACGTATCTCAGTAAGTGAAGGTGTGGCACATTTAGCCGAACTCAATCAGGTAATTGAGCAATTAGATGGTCAAAGAGATGCACTGATTTCATTGCATCAACATATTAGAAACCGCATCTCTCAAGGAGTCGACAGTGATTTTGAGCAGTACGAAGAGCGCGCAATGATTCATTCGATTATCGAAGCGCCTGAAAAGCGGCTCGATCTAAACTTATTAAGCAAAGAATTACAATTGGGGCAACGGCAAGTTTCGGAATTACTAGAAGAAGTCAGAGCAAAGCTTCAGCGCCAAATTTCGGAAAAGGCTGGCCACGTGATAGTTACGCCTGAAAACTCCGACCTGTATTGGTGGTTGGGCGATTACAAAAAGTCTAACTGAGTTAATCTTCGGATTCAAGTACTGAAACTAATGAAGATTGTTCAGCAATCCTCAATTTTGCTTCTTCTCTACGAGCCTTACCAACAAAGTAAACTACTCCCAGTAAAGATAGAGTTAGCATAATTACGACAAATGGTAATGCTGTTTTGCCAATGACTTGGGATGCAACATCTAAGAATGGGCTAGGTGATTCCAATGGCTCAGAAACCGCTTTAACGTTATTCTTTTCACTACCTTCAACAATCTGATTCATTGGGTCGACTACTACATAGATACCCTTACTTCCAGCAACTACTGGATATAGTAGATAGATTTCAATTTCTTTAACTTCCTCCGAGGCATCGGGGGCAAGTAGAGCACCAACAACTTGTCGCATAACAATACTGTCTTCTGCACAGCCATTATCTTGTATCTCATTGATGATCGATTGGCTATCAACATCATCATATTGACACAATACTATCTCGATATCGACTGCATGGGTATTACCCTTATTTTGTAGCACAATACCAATAGGAATAGTCGAATCTATTTCTGCACTATAATCGGATATGATTAATTCACTGATTACCAGATCTGGAGCTTTTAGACTCAACGTAACTACGAATTCATTACTGTCTAGGTTTTCTCCCTGCCAAGATGGGGAGGAATCGAAATCTCCTCCTTCAGTCATGTCTCCTGCCTTTGATACAACTTTCAATCCAACAACTCTAGTGTCTAATTTAGCCGTGGTTGATATTTTAACCACTGCAACCATTTCGATTGTTTGATATGGGGCCATTTTAGGCATCATGTAAACGAAACTATCGCCAGATGAGATTACTACACAGCGAGTTGAATCCTGTTCTTCCTCAAGAGCTCTGTAGAAGTTATCAATTTCTAACTGGCTAGCATCTGCTGCAGGCATTGGCGCATAAAACTCGATACAGGGTTCGTCTACTTCCAAATCATTGCTTATCTTCTTGATAGTTCGCCATTCGACAGACCAACCACTCAAAGCACCCATTCCGGGAAGTTCTGACCAAATTAAGGCGTTTCCTTCCTGTTGTGCAGTGTGATTATTCAAGGTCGGCCAATCTTCTACGTTACCGTTGTTGGTAATATTTACCGAGAAACTGACTATCTTGCCTGGTGCTGAAACTTTTACCGGGTTGTCAACTGATGGATCCATGTAAATTTCCATGTCATAAAATTCATTGACATAGACATAAAGGAAGTCTGAGTCCCTTTCTCTAGTCAATCTATTATCCTCGTTTGGATATGCTTCTTCGGATAGCGTTTGGAATTCTACAACGTACAGTCCTGCTGCAATATCAAATTCTGGAACATTCATCAACACATCGAAGGTTTGGTCTGAATCTCTATCCAATTCCTCAAGACTTTCACGAGGAATAACGATATCCCAATGTCCAGTTCTAACAGGCACTCCTGTCGGGTCTGTCACTGTAGTTAGTCTGAAATCAAATCTATCAGGCCCGTTACCATTATTGATGGTAGTGGTTGGTAGAACTATATTCTCCCCAGGGTTGACTGCTATTGCAGAAACAGGATTGCCGAATGAATCGGTAACTGTTACCAACCTATCTGGTTCTCGCTCGATATCGGTTTCAAGGCTATATTCATGAATTACATTGATACTATACCTTGCTGAATCTGAGACTTTTTGGTATCCTTCTAAATTGGCCTGTAAGGTGACACTCTTAGAGCCGATGCTGGCATCTTCTGGAACACAAAGAGTAATTCTAACCATGTAGGTCTTGAATGTAGTACCTGGATCTAATTTCCACTCGATTGGAGTGCCAAGAGTTGCATCGCTTCCGCCAAGAGTTTGAGAGAAATCAACATCCACGACCCAGTTTGATTGTGCCCAAGTTGCCGCATCGATGTCATCTGGCTTTTCATCTGGAGCGCCCGGGGTGCTAAAGATTAGATTTCCAGACTCAAAGTTCTTGGTAACATCTTGTTCAAAGGTGTGACACTGTCCCGCCATTACCTCTTTTTCACTGTCCTCTGGAAGTAATTCTTCGAAGACAATGTTTCCTTCGGATTGTATGGATACGAAGATGCCTAGTTCAAGAATATCATAAGTTCCCTTGTCTACTGATTTAATGGGTTCGCCTTCTGACCAACCCTTCAAGTAGATTACAAATGCACCCGGATCTTCTGTTGATGGGACCTTTACAGTGAGTATTTTGGTAGTTGATTTACCAGGATCAAGTTCAACACGTAGTGGGAAGGTGATCTCCCAGCCAAATGGTAGTAGCCATTCTTGTTGACCTTCCAGGGTATTTGGGTCCCAGAAAAGGAAACTGTCCTGAACGTTCCCCGTATTAGTTATCGTAATCGAGAAGGTTGCTTGGCTTCCTTGTTCGATATCTTGTACACTTAGTGATGTATCTAGGCTTATTCCATGAACAACATCCACCAAGGTCAAAGTAGTCAAATCTGATCTTATAGCTGGATCTTTGTAGGACTTTGCAGTAACTACTATTTGCGCCAACTCATCTTCATTCGCTTGATAAATGGTTGGTGCTTGCACTCTTAGATAGAAATTAATGAATTCTCCACCTTTCAGATAAATTGGCGTAGTTGGAGTAATTTGGGTTTGATTGTTAGCAAAGAATAGTTGCACGGTCCAATTTGTTGGCACTCCTGAAACATTTATTCCATAAGTATCTGCAACTAAATCAATATCTCCAGGAGTTGAATTGTTCATTGTCATGTTGTAAAGTGTTTGTTCTCCTGGTTCAATAACATGGTAAAACGTTTCACCAAGAGCCAATTCTACATCCACTTGCCCGGTTAGAACATGTGAATAGCAGATGGTAAATGCACCATTTTGCTCATCGTTACATTTGTTTCTATCCGACCAGCCAACGTGAGCCCCGCTGCCTAAATCATTGGCAAATGCAGGAGGTATTCCGATCTCAGGTCTACCTGCTGTATCTGTGCCTAACTTATTGCTGGCCCATGAGGTAACTGAGACAATGTCCCATGGGTCAAGAGCAAACTCTCCCAGTCCAGTAAGATCTGTCTGATTCAATCTAGTATACTGTACCTCTTCCCCGGCAGTAACATTCCCAGAATCTACCCATGCAAGATGAACATTGTTCTGATCGTCTGTTAGCAAGGACGGATATATCGAATGTCCAGACCACGGACGATTAGCCGCCAAACCGGATAAACCTTCAACATTCGAGATAGGAGTGTCTTCTATTTTCTTTATTGCATAAGTAGAGAGACCTTCTTCAGCACCGTCAAATGCTCCAGCACCCTGTAATCGAAGTTTTGTGTAATATACCTCATAATTGGCAGACTTTTCAAAACCATAATCTCTTCCATCCATCCAAGCAATGTGTGTGTTACCTTGCATATCAACACCAATTGAGGGATGGAAAGAGTATGCATCATCAATAGTGACTCGTGTGTCATTAACTACTACAAGATGGCCTTCTTCCGCTGAACCAGTATCTTCGATATAATTACCATTGACAACGCTGTGACCAGTTGCTCCTGGAGTCCAAGTTATGTCGTTTTCCATCTTAGCGTAAGGGTCTAATACGGTCATGTAGATTTCTCTAGAATTATTTGTTGCAACGAAAACCATTGCTTCTACTAGTTGGGCCATATTGTTAGAGCCTCCTGAAGGGAACTCATACGCCTGTCCTCCAGCATTTACCGTACTAGGATTGTTTGACGGGTCTGAGCCAGGGCAATTTCTCGCTTGAGTTGATACGACACCGTTTGGACATTTTGCTAAATCTAGGAAGTGAGACTGTACCGCGGCATTGCCACTACCGTAGCCTTGACCATAAAGACCAATTGGGATCACTCCAGCCTTGACGCAATTATCGTGAGCTTCATCTATTGAATTAATATCATCTGCTTGTTGAGCAGGGTCGCCATCTTTAGGTCCTTCATCTGAAACAGGTAATACGAGCTTTGTTGCATTTGGATTCCATTTATGATCTGCCGATGTTGGGGGATCTCCCGGTACGTTCCCGCCGGCATCTTTCCAAGATAGGCAAGCCCAGTTTGTTCCCGGACCCCAGTCTTCTCCTGAGCTGCCAGAATATGGATTGCCGTTGTAGATGGTATTGCCTAGGGACCTTATTCCGCCAGAATCATCGCCATCGCCAAGAGCCGTTGACCTTGGCCCGGCATTTTGATTGAATCCCGCGCAGTCTCCGCTGTCAGCAGCACTTGGAAGACCAAAACCGCCATCTAGGCCGTAAATTGTTTCATAGACGGTCATATTGGCAACTTCGAGTAATGGTTTTATGCCCTCAAATGAAGAGCCATCGGAAAAAGTCCCGCCGTAAATTACCGTGCATACATCTGCCCATTCCGAATACATAGAACCGGAGGTGTCAATCACGAAAACCAATTCTACTTTACCGCCTCGTGTGTCGTCCCAAACGATTTGCACTTGGTCGTTAGCATCAACAACAATGTCTGGATGTCCTTTGTGCCCAATGATTGGCGTAATCAATGTATCATCAAACAATACGATGATGTTGTTAGTGACAAAATCAGGCTGAATCATGCTGTAGTAGATTTGTGGTTGATTAAAATATTTTTCATCTACCGCGTATTCATCTTGCCATGCGATGTGAATATTGCCCTGGGAGTCAACGTCAATAGATGCCCAATCTCGATCTTGCGCTCTTTGAGAAATTACGGTATCATCAATACCTGTTATTGAATTATCAGTGGAAGATTGTCCGTTGAACGGCTGAATTTTGTATGGGCTAAGAGCAGTATACATGATTTTGTGAGTGCCTGATTTGTCGGTCCATACAATGTGTATATTGTCATCTTCATCGGCTACCACATCGGGGTGCCAAACTTTGTGGATTCCTGCATTGGTAATCTGAGTTGCGTCAATCAGTGTTTCTCCGTTACTAGCAACCATCGAATAGTAGAGGTGCAGGTTATTCCTTGCCCATATAATGTGAACATTGCCTTGACTATCTCCGACTATGGCTGTTTGCGTATCAGATGCGGAACCACCATCAACAATTTGCTGAGGTTCAGTAATTACCACCGTGTTGGCTTCAGCAAAATCGCTCGCTACTACCATTCCTGAAAGGGCCGAAAGTAGCATAATTGTTACTAGACTGATTGATTTGAATGTTTGACTCATGGATAACCCTCGCTTATAGCGTATTTATCCATGTCCTCTTCATACTTAACTGCGACCCATTCAGGTCAGTTTTGAGGGACTCTAAATTAAGCCCATTCTGATGGGTCAAAACTAGTGCCAAAGGACATTTTTTCATCAAATTCAATTTCAGGACTTTCTGCTTCGGTTTGAGTAATGTCGATGTTGTTTAATCGTTCTTTTTGTGCTGCCTCGCGATTTTCCCAATCATCAACAGGGCCGGGTTTGCCAACCCCTGGGCCGTATGAATATTTTATTTCATGAATTATTCCTAGTTTGGCTAGCCAAAGACGCCTTAATGAGTGCATAAATTCATGCTTTGTTATTCCATCAAACCATATTGGCAAACTAACATTGAATGCTTGAAGAGGTCCTGGTTTCTTATTGGCGTCATGCCCCATGTGAATTCCCCAGTCTACCGAGGAGCTGATTAACTGAAGGCGGGCTTCGTGAATCCATTCAGACCAGCCATCGTTATCATCTTTCATGTGGTTTTTCATCTCCTCTTGCTGGCCTTTATCTACTCTAGTCATACTAGAAATAGCAATCAAGTCGCGGTTTTTTGGAATAACTACTGCAAACATATGTCCTTGCTTTCCTTGTGGATATTTTATCAAAATATGAGCGTGCGCTCGCCCATCAGGTTGCTCTTTGACAAAGAGCCTCTCCTCACCTAACCACTTCCTTACCATGGACACTATCTCGGTTGGAGTCACATCTCAAGCGAGAAACTCATCTCGTTTCAATTATGCCCATGATTCAATCGAAATCTGCTAGTTCAACTTTTATTTTACCTAACAGAGAAACAAGTTCTTGTTTATCGGAGTTGGAGAATCTAACCCTACGATAAGAGCCCCTGAGATCAACATAATCGTCCCAAACCAAAGAAAATAATCTTCCAGTTAGTAAAGAGACAGGGAACATCAACAACCACAGAATTCCAATTGCAGACCATACTGCAATATTTCCTTGGCCAAGAGCCGTGGTCCAGTCAAATCCAACCATGGTGTCAATCTCACCCGATTGCCAAAACAGTAAGGCGACCATAATGGTCGATGAAATTGGCCAAATCGTAATTGAGCCAAACATAGCCGCTAAGAATTGATATGATGTTCTAGCATCGATTCCCTCATCAGTCGAATCTCCCAGAATTCTACCGAGGGCAATTTGCGGCAGCAAAGACAGTAGAAACACCGGAGAAAGAAGGACAAATAATGCAATTCTAGAAATGGCTAACGGAGTTTTGATTAATTTCGCCCTTCGCAAACCGGATGATTGGTCGTTCAAGTCCCTCCCATCTAGGCCATTATTATGTAAAATATCAGCTGCTTGTTCGGCTTTTTCTACTAATGGATGGGTAATCTTAGGCGGTTGTAAGTTGTCAGCCTCTAATGACCGGTTTTCGTCGGAAAAATGCTTCCTAAAGTGGCGTGCTAACTTTACTTCATGGCTCCAAGAGTTAGGAGCGTTGCCATCAAGCCTTCCCTTTATATGACCGAGAAGTTGTAACCCGCGATACTCTTCCCATGAATTAACATCCGGGCTAAGCGGTACTAATTTATCCCTTAGATTATCACGAAGACGAAATACTGATTCTGCTGGTGGTTCTGACCAAGTGCCACCTCTAACTGCTTCTATCAAATTGTCCGGAATATCTTCGCTGTCAACCTGAATTGGCTTGCCGTACTCGACCCATACGTCTGTTCTGAAGTGTTCTTTTTGCCTAAAATGAAGGCCTAATGGAATCAATACTGGCAATGGTTTGTCCGAAGTTGCAGCCAGAGCCCCAGCGGCCAAAACTGTCCTCATCGGCCCAGTGCGAAATCTAAGCATGTAGGAATTGTTGTGGCTCGTTCCCTCAGGGAATAATACGCACCCATAGCCATTAGCAATTCCCGAGGCTAGAGTCATCAATGAACGTCCGTTGAGGAAATTTGCCTCTTCCTCTGTACAACCACCTCGAAGTAATTCCGCTTTCCTAACTACTGGTTGTACCGCCATTCTCCTAGTCCACCAGCCAAGCATTGGCCGAGTTACTAAGTCATGACGAGCCCCTAACACAAAATATCTAGGGTGATTAAGTGTTATTTGTAAGGCGTCAAGCACTCCGTTGGTGTGCCAAGCACAACACAGCGAACCTCTGTCTGTTGGAATATTTTCAATGCCTGACGCTTCAAGTGAACGAAATTGTACATTACTTATTCTATTACAAATCCAATAAATTAGTTTAGTCCAAAAATAAGAACCCGGCGTTTCCCCTTCAAAAGATGGCATTGGAGTAGTCAATAATTTATCCATCTTCATATTTTTAGCTGATTTTGATAGATAAGGTAAGGCATCACCACGTTGGTCTAATACTCCATCGTTCATATCTTCTGGATCTGGATGCTTCATGAAGTCAACTCCGCAACATGTTCAGAAATTTTCGCAAGGTTGGCGTAATCTGGTTCGCCAACAGGCTTTGTTTTTGGCCACATGGACATCAATGTCAAACCTCCGTCCCCCTTTGTTCTAGGTATTACATGTACATGTACATGAGGTACTTCTTGGCCGGCAAGTGGCCCATCATGTATACAGATAGTGAAATCTCGAGTCGAGAATATTTTACCTAACTTTTGTTGCGCGTCTTTTACTCCTGAAAATAATCCTGCTATTTCTTGGTCACTAAGTTGTGACAGACGGTTTACTGCCTTGTGAGGTACCACTAGTGTATGCCCTTCCCGTCGTGGGAAAATATCTAGAAAAGCATACCAGTTATTACCGCGACCAATCTCATGAGATGGAAGTTCTCCCGACAGGATTTTTTCGAATAATGTTTGGTCGCTCATACCTATGCTAGTACAACTCAGTTTTTGTTTTTCACTGAGGTGCGAGCACCCAATTGTCTTTCTGGCCCTTCCTTACTGCAAGAGTCCCAATATTGCCTTCATTATCAACGGTAATATGGTGGATTAACTCAGGATTTTCGTCTTTGAAGTCGGCTCTATTGTGTACTCCACGCGACTCATTTCTAGCCATTGAAGCACGAATTGAACAAGTGAGTAATCTAATACCTGCTTGTATTCGAGTCTTGGCGACAAAGTTGGTATTTGCAATTAGTGAGGTTTGGTCTAAGTAGATAGACTGCGCTAATTCTGCGGCTTTGGTTAATTCTTCTAAGTAGTTAGATAATTCTTCGGCGCTGTTGGGGCTTGAAGTGAATTTAGTTGCAACGTCAAGAAGCGTTGAATCAATTGAGCCTATTCTTCTTACAGTCTCAGCAGATTCCTCATCTCCTGTTATGTGATGATTGTCAATACAGCGTTGTAATGCTAGGACCAGGTTTTCGGTGTTAGCAAAGGGTTGTGACTTAACCCATTCAGATGCATGAGCCCCAGCATTGTTCCCGCCAGACAAACTGTCTAGTAGTCTATTTCCTGGAAGTGTTCCAGCTCCATTTAATCCAGAACATGAGGATTCTCCTGCTGCATAGAGTCCAGTAAACCATCTTGACCAACTTCCAACAACAGCTCTGCCGTGTTCATCTGTTGGAATTCCTCCGATAGTTTGCTCTACTCTATTTTCAAGCCCTACTGTGAATTTGTCCATGTCAACGCCTGTAGCGCTTTTTACCGTTCTAAAAACTGAGTTCCACCATACTTTGTTGTCTCCCATGTCACGTCCATCTAAAACAGCCGGGCCTGCTTCTAATACGGTTTCACAGAGTTCGGCCATTGAATCCGCCGAAAAAGTGTCGCCGGAGGCGTTGCAAAGACTTGCTCCATACCCAAGTATTGAAGATGATATGGTTAGTTTTGAGTTTGCCACACCTAACGGAGTTTTAGCAATAAATTCCATGCCCCTCAATGGCATGCCAGCCTGTAAAGCTAGATCCATTCCAAAACCAATAGCAGTTCCTTGGAAGAGTCCTTCAAAGCCGCCATCGGCAATAATCACTGCCTTTGTTTGTATCGCAACGAATTGTCCATTTATCATGTCTAGGGTTACCAAACCATCGACTTTTTGATTGGTTTCTACCAGCATTACAGGCAATTGGTCGCTGCGCCTTACCACGCCATATTTCATGCATTGTTCTTCCAAAACTTGCTGTATGTCACGAATCGATGCGTCGCCTGCATCTACCAGCCTAGGGCTATTATGCCCTATTCCTTTGTGAGTTGAGGGGAGCCCCTTAGAGTCTCTACTGAATACAACCCCGGCTTTCTCTAAATGGTTCATTTCGTCTATTGCGCTACTTGTCTTACTGGCAACAATATCTTGGTCACACAGAAAGTATCCAGATTTGATGGTGTCTTCGCGATGCCCTCGGTTGTTCATTTCCTGAATTGATGCCGCGAGTCCATCTAGGGCTGATTTATCGCCACTGCCCAGAGCAGATGAAGAAATTAGTAGAGTTTTAGCCCCATGTTTGGCGGATTGTGCCGCAGAACGCAGTGCTGCGGGACCATCGCCGATTACAAGAATATCCCATGCTTCCATAGTTCATCACCCGGTAATCAATCCGAGGAGTGACTGGGAAATAAGCAAACCGCATGAACCAAAAAAAAAGTCTCCTTGGTTAGGTGAAAATAGGTACTTCCATTTCGCCGATTTTTCTGGCTTTTTCTAACCTCAGCATACGTTTCCTAAGCACACTTGTTGATGATCTACTCACCTTAGTTGTCAATATTTTGGATTCGAGAACTACGCCTTCGTCATCTCTTAGAACAACTTGAATATTGGTCTTGCCGAAAAATTCTCTATTCCAAGCCACATTCATCCATAAGACAACGCCTTTGTGAAGATATCTTGGCAACCAATCAAGACTGTCTTCCTCTTTTGGTGCTGATAATTTTAGCGCGTTTCTAGGCGGCGGGCAAGCCTTCAATTCAAATCGGTGAGTTCGAGATAATGGCTCACCATTTGGCACTAAAACCTCAACTCTAACGTTCCGCTTTTCAAACGTTTGATTATTCAAAACAATAAACAGGTTTGTTGCACCTCCTACGCAGATATTGTCCAGTGCGACATCCATTCGCCACTTTGCCCTAGAGATTTCGGGCCTGCCGCTAAGTAAGTCAATTTGCAACCTATCTAGCAGATTAAACGCGCTAGGCTGCCACGCTTTTGCATGAGAAATTAATCTTTGAATCGTGCGCCAATTGAAATCTGTTTCTGAATCATACAAGATTGGTTTTAGTTTACCTTTGGTGATAAATGAGGAAAACTCTTTGCCAACTTCCTCTGTGGATAATTCTTTTTGATCGTGTAAATATAGTAAATACAGCAATCTTTCGAGTGCTTGGCGCTTATCATAACCTGGCATTAAGGCGGCATGAAATTTCTTTTTCCATTCAGCCCAATCGAGTTGTAAATCCGGATCTAGGTGTGAAGATACTAAATCACTTAGAATACTTCCCAGTTGGGTTTGGTGATGAGTTGGCGCGTGTAACACTAGATTAGGAAATTTATCACCGAGTTGCCTAACGTTTAAGTTCGTATACTGGGCATGTAAGGTATAGATAAAACCGGTGATAACTGAAACCATTAATGCCAAATTCCAAGCTACAGAGCCAGATTTAGTTGCAGTGGCGAGTACAATCATGGAAAATGAAACACCGACTAATACAGTGCTAATCAAATTGTATCTTCTGTGGTCTCTTAGGCCATCTATGATTCGATCAATTCCTGGCTGAACTCGTAAAGTATGGCGCTTTCCATCTGAAAAACCACCTTGCTCACGCAAGGAAAGTCTAGCTTGCATTGCATGCCAAGCAGATTCAACAGCAATAACGTTAGGGAGTATGGCAAATAATGCCGGTATTGGCAAAAATATTACCACCCAATTCAAATCTGAAATCTGTGACGGGAAAAATACCCCCAACATGGCGATGAAAGACAGTAATAAACCAATAATTGAACGCCAGTATATCAAAAACCGATTGCGGGCAAAGTTACCTACTAATTTACGACGGTTTTCTAATTGCTTCCATTGAAACCTAGTCTTTTCTAGTGGATCCTCTATTCTTTCGAAACCATGGCCATATGGATCGGGCAACTCGAGAGCCGACTCGGAATCCTTAGACTGTTTCTTGGCCATGCTACCTAGTCCTGCACACGCTTACATTTTTACTGATTGCCTCATATTATAGGAATGTTGAGCAATTTTGAGCGGGCGCGGCAGGATTCGAACCCGCGATCTTCGGCTTAGGAGGCCGACGCATTATCCAGCTGTGCTACGCGCCCAACCTTTCCAGTTGAATACTCATGATGAGTATTGCTATTAATTTGCTAATTCAGAAATTTGAGCTACGTCTAATAAAAATCGCTCCAATACAATTCTTGGTTGCGAGGTTTTGAAGACTGAAACTTCACATTTAGCCAAACTTATCATAATCTCAGAAAGCAACTTATCGCCAACATTCATTCGACCCTCGGTTAACAAGATATGTAGGTGCTTGACTATATCTTCAGCCTCCAGATTTTGTTTATCCATGATTTGATCTAGTAGGCCCATAGCACCCTTCAGAGACCTCACATTTCTGCCATTAGTCTTTTCCCAACGCCAATCATGTACTTTACCCCGCATGGCTTCTTCAAGCATAAGTTGAATCTCTCGAATCTTGGTTGAGGCAACTAATTCTTGTAGATTATGGCGATTGTCTAACAAATCTCGTTTTCCCATCAATTCGAGTATGAATATTGCTTTGCGCAAATTGCCGTTGCTAACGTGCGAGATATCGCCAACAACTCCCCTCGCACAATGCAGTTTTTCCTGTTCAACAAATTCTTGTAATTTGGCTTCAATCTGTTTAGATGAATATCTAGAGAAGCGAATGTGTTGAGTTCGGCTTCGTAGTGCCTCAATTAATCGCGAAGGGGTTGTCGTAGTAAAAATAAATCTCGAGGTTAAACTACTATGTTCCATCATTCTTCTCAAGTATGCTTGGCGTAAATTGCCTAGATAATCTGCGTCCTCAATCACTATGATTCTAGATAATTGGATTTTACCATCCCTCTTGGTGTTAAAGGTTTCACCACCCGATGGTGGCCCTGGATCGTTTGGCACATCGGCTAATGATTCGGTAAAGATGTCTAAACTAGTTAATCCCGCCAAAGAGCTACTTGACCCGCTTGGCCTTAGAAACTCCTCAAATTTTTTCATTGCGCCAGGCATTCTCGAGAGGTCTTTAGCATTGAGGATATGCGTTGTTGCTTTCCACCCTGGACCCAATAATTGTCTCGCCACTAAGCGCATTGCTGCAGTTTTACCAACGCCACTGGGGCCTGAAAGAAGTAGGTGCGGAGGGTTAGTTCCTGTTGATGCGGTTTCCAGTGTATCTATGATACTGTCAGTTAATAATAACTCAGAAAATTTAGTCGGGGCTTTTGACTCTAGCCACGACGTCATAAGACAATTTACCAGACGGCGGTTATTCAATTATCCGCGTTGTCTTCACTCGGCTATAAGTTTCTTAGTGCCGGTTCTACGAAGTTTCATGAAAATTCTTGAACCACACGCTTTGCAACTAATTCCATTACGCTCTCTGTGAAACGATTCTATGCTGCCACATACTGCGCATTTGTAATCTACTAGTTCAACCATAGTACTCAACTCAAGCCACCCGACTAGTCTTCCTTTCTTAACCTGTTTGTCGCGAGTTGGATTTATGCGATGCTAAAAAGCAGCATTTTGGGAGGTTTGGCGCCCACTCCGGGAATTGAACCCGGGTCGCAGGAATGACAATCCTGCATGATAACCTCTACACCAAGCGGGCGTGTTCATAGCATCCGGAGCGCAACCGCTATTTAAGCCGCGCCATGTGGGTCGAACGGGGAGTAACTAGATGGCGAAGAAAAAAACCTCGGCTGAAATGGCTCGAGAACAATCTGAACTTGCTAAAGTAGAAGGTATGCTGGGGGATGCTTTTGGCAGCTTAGGCGGCCTTGAACAATCAACTGACGAAGAGGTTTCAACAGAAACTTCAAATCCAGCAATGGATAAAACTGAAGGTGATGGTCTTGAAGTTACTGAAACATCAGAAGCAAATGATTCAGAAGCCGAAATGGCAACTCATCCTAATGAAAATGAGGATTCAGATGAACACCAAGCCTTTGAAGCGCCGCCAAGGCCTCACACCGGGCCGCCATCAGGGCCTCCAAGTGAAGCACCTAGCGGACCGCCATCAGGTCCACCATCAGCACCGCCAAGCAAAGGACCGCCATCAGGGCCTCCAAGTGAAGCACCTAGCGGACCGCCATCAGGTCCACCATCAGCACCACCAAGCAAAGGGCCACCATCAGCACCACCAAGCAAGGTTCCACCATCAAGACCTCCTACTGAGGCGCCCGACGAACCTACTTCTAGTGGGCAAGAAAGCGACTCTCCGGTTGAGACAGACGAACCAAAAGTGCCTGAACAGGTAGACGAGGATAACAACGGCTCTGAAGAGGACGATTCAAATGAAGTGGCTAATGATGCCAAGTCCGAACTAGAAGAAGACGTCAACCATAACGAGGAATCTAATGAACGAGATGATGCTGAACCTATGGAGGTTGAAGCAGAAGAAGTACTCGATGAGGAACCGACAAGCGGTGAGGAAAATGATAACGCTGAAAGTAAGGGAGATATTCAACAAAAAGAAGCTGAGATTGCAAGACTTGCAGCGGAAGTTGAACGGCTAAGAAGTTCCATGATTGGAGCTGCTGAAGTAATTGAAGAGTTAGAAAATCCACCCATGCCGCCTATTGTTGAGGAAGATGTGGTAATCGGTGCGCATACTGTTGCTGACATAGCTCGAATGGCTAGACAATTAGATCGTGATGAACTAGTTAGAGCCTCAATGGGCGCAATTGCAATGCTCCACCCTGAAAGCCCTGAAGTTTTAATCTCGACAAAGCACAGCGCAATGTTACCGAGGATGAACGAGAAAGACATCTGTGCGGGTAAATTAGGTGGAAAGGCCCCAAGAGGGGCTCCAGAAGATTGGCGAGTCCTAGAAGTGCTGCTTGCATCTGCTAGTTTGGTAACTGGCGGCCCTGCAGCAGTAATTCATGCTCATGGACCTTACACAACAGCGGTAAGTTGTGAGCAAGATTTAGTCCTAATGCAGCCAATCGACGAGATTGGCAAGGAGCAAATTGGCAAAATTATCATTGTTGACCCAGACTCCGAAAACCCTGAAGAATTCCTTCGTCAAGTCGCTGAGGCTTTGCAGCAAGGCGGAATGAGATGCGTTGTGGTTAGAGGTAAAGGATCTTATGCAGTGGGAGCAGATTTGGATCAAGCATGGGCAAATGCCGCAATGCTGGAACATAGTATGAAGATTGTAATGCTAGCCAGGCAAGCTAATCTCAAAGTATGACTGAAACAGGAATTGATAAACGCTGTTAAGAATCATAATTCATGAGCGAGCGGCCCAAGATTGCTGTGTCTGCATGTCTAGTAGGGCAGAAAGTTAGACACAATGGTGATACCGCAGAATCTAGAGTATTGACTACAGAGTGGGCTAATTATCTAGAAATATTACCATTATGTCCTGAAATAGGCATCGGAATGGAAGTACCAAGGTCAAAAATTAGACTAACAAAAATTGATGGGAAATTAGGTCTGGTAAATCCAAATGATGGCGAAGAACTGACCAATAAAATGCTTTCATATGCTGAAATACAGTCAGACCTGTTAGTTTCTGAGGGTATTTGCGGATTTGTTTTTAATAATGATTCGGCAACCTGCGGATTAGAGTCTGTCAACGTTTATCATGACGATAACCCCACACCAACACAGAACGGGCGGGGCTTATTTGCGATGGTCTTCACTTCGCTTAACCCACACATCCCAGTAATCAATGAATCACGCCTATCTGACCCGCGCCAAGCCGAACATTTCCTTGCCCGAGTGCATTTCTTTAATGAATGGAAAAAGAGTGGCAAAAACGGTTGGGATGCTGGTAAAATTATGCGTTTCCACAACGAAAACAAATTGTTCTTACTCAGCCGAGCACCCCTAATGAAAAGGCTTCTAGGAAGGCTGATTGCCACCAGGTTTGACGAAGGAACCCATCCTGAGAATGTTGCTTTAGAGTATATCACTGAGGCCCAAAAAGGACTTCAAACATTGACTAAGAACGGCAGGATTGCCCACACTATGGAGAGAGTTTTTGGCAGGTTCTCTAACCAACTATCTAAGGCAGAAAAGCAAGAAGTAGTCAAATTGATTCATGGATTTAGAGAAGGTGTTTTACCAAGATCTGCTCCACTAGATATGCTTAATCAATACCTAACAAGGTACAACATGGATGATAAGAATTTAAACAGATTCATCACCTCAGTTCCTTTAGAAATGGAATTAATGGCTAATGTTTAGTCAAATTTGTATTTGTATTTTTGATTCCAGTACTCTAGTTGGATAAACTTGGAGATCTTTTTGTTTGGACAACTTCCCAACAACTTTCCCGAATGGAGGAAATAACGGGAATGGTGCCCATTCAACTAATTCACCATCGGCAATTTGGTGTGTTGTTTGATGTAATGGACAACGTATGCAATCATCCTTGACCTTACCGCCCCAAGCCAGCGGCCATCTCATGTGCCTACACAGTGCTTCTGTAGCGAAGTATGCTCCTTCATGCATTCCTAGTAGAACCATTTTACCATTGACTCTGAGCATTTTCTTTTTCCCGTTTTTTAACTTTGACACCTTTATTGCGTCGTGCCAATTTAATTCCTCAGTTCCTGACATTTGCCATACCCCCATCTAGATTAAGCACTTGGCCGGTGAAATTGTCTGGTGCCTCTGTTAACAGCCATCTAATAGAAGTAGCAACTTCTTCTGGTTGATTAATCCGTTTCATTGGAATCATTGATACTGCTGCTTCACGAATAGTGTCTGATCTTAAGAATGCGCTGCCAAGTCTAGTTTCGGTTAATCCCGGAGCAACTGCGTTAACTCTAATGTTGCGTTGGGCATAAGTGGCTGCTGATGATCTAACCATTGCCTCAACCCCTCCTTTTGCTGCTGCAATAGCTTCATGATTTACTAAACCCAAACTTCCTGCTACACTAGAAGTAAAAACCAATCGGCCACCACCAGAACGCAACATTGACTTGCATATCAAAGACAATGACAGAAAGGCACTAGTTAAATTTGTCCGAATAACTTCCTCAAAAGCCTCTACTTTGAGAGCATGAGGTGGCTTGACTAGAATTGAGCCTACTAAGTGAGCAGCACCAGCAATACTTCCATTGCCGTTTTCTTTAGCAGTATCTATTGCTGATTGGAGATCTGCAGGATTCAAAGCATCACCAATAATGACGCTCACACCACTGTTTGACAAGTGTTCAACTCTGGAACTGTCGCGGGCTAGAATGGTGACTTGTTTGCCTTGTTCGACTAGTTCTGAGACTAATATTTGTGCAATGTCACTACTGCCGCCAACCACTAAATAAGATTCTGTCATGTTGCGAAATGGTTTGGTCAACTTTTATACCCGTGTTTTGATTTAATTCTTTGAATCTCGAGATATTCGGCATATTTCAACAAAATTTTCAAACATCTCTTTACCGAATTCTGAATCATTAACTTCGGGATGAAATTGTAATCCAAACCGATCCCCGGCTTCATTTTCCATGCCTTGTACCTTGCATGAAGGACTACTAGCAGTAATGAAGAAGCCATCTGGTACTTCATGCACCTCATCATTGTGTGATTCCCAAACCGTTTGAGCCAGTGAGGTGTTTTGGAAAATTTTACCTCCTTGGTTTTGTAATTCAATTTCCATTGCGCCAAATTCTGGTATGGGAGACTCCCTTGCATCTCCGCCGTAATGTCTTGCCATGAATTGATGTCCTGCACAAATCCCAAGCACTGGTATGTCAAGCTCTAGATATGCTGCACAATTACCCAACTCCCCCGTTAGGCCTACTCTTGCTGCCCCACCAGAGAGAATTATTCCATCTAGTTCTCGAAGTTGTTCAACAGGAGTTGTATTGTCGATGATTTTGGTGTCTACCTTGAGATATCGTAACATTCTCCATTCTCTGTGTGTCCATTGACCGCCATTATCAACGACATCAATGACTAATGGTTTATCACTCATGTCATCACCTCACTCTGTGGCGTTTTTTCTGGCGTGAATAAACGATTGGACGCATAAATAAGTATAGATTGAACCTGTGACTAGGAGCATCAACATCGAGCCTGAGGCGTAATTAATCCCATCGGATATCACCATCAGGAATCTAGTGCCACCAAGGGCACAGAGTAATCCGAAACTTACTGCGATATGCATCCACAATTTCTTTTTGTGCGGTTGTAAGTTTGTCATTAGCCCCGAGATTAACAAAGGTACTCCCATTATTGCCGGAATAAACGAGGTGATGGATTTCGAGCCGGACAGTAATGATACAGCAATACCCCATGCAATGAGTAATCCTCCATACCCAATTGTAAGGTTAGTCATCGATATGCCCATCGGTTTGTACTCGTCTGCCATGACTATGCGTCATACTGAATATCTAAAATGGCTTTGAAACAATTGATGAATGATTGTCTACTGGATTAGGTTGGTCGCCTATGGATTTATCGGATGTTCCAGATGGTTGGCCCGGCAATATTTGGCTGGAAGGCAAGACTGTTGTCCACCTACAACCAAACCAAGAGCGACCTACGCACATGCCGCGTGGGCCGGCAAAAAAAACCGGAGGTGGTTTTCTTAATCCGGCCATGGCGCCTTCTAGAACAAGATCTGTTCTGCTGTTACAGGATGCCTTGGAGAATAATTGGCTGACACCTGAAGACAAACCAATTCGTGCCTTTGATGCAATGTGCTCAACAGGAGTAAGGATAAGACGCTGGCGTAATGAGATTGCGCACCACTTACAAAGCAGATTGAGAATAACCGGTAACGATTTGAATGATTTTGCATTATCATGGGCGGTAAATTCTCACAACACAAATTTACCACAATACACTGAAAACATTGAAATGAATCTAGACCGATATGGCTCTATGGCTCAAAGGATTCCTGTTGAAGGAATTTACTTTCAAAAAATGGATGCGAAGTTAGCAATGGCTGATGCTTCATACCAGTGGATAGATATTGACCCATTTGGCTCACCAGTGGCCTTTATCGATTCTGCGATTCAAAGCTTAGCACGCATCGGTGTACTAGAAGTAACTGCCACAGATACCGCAGCATTAACTGGCTCCTCACCAAGTTCTCAAAAGCGCAGATACGCTGCTAGAGGGATTGTCGATGATTATGCCCATGATGATGCAATAAGGGTTTTGTTGGGACTTATTGCCAAAACAGCAGCTATGCATGACCGGGTTATCAAACCAATAATGGCGCTATTTGACGGCCACCATGTCAGAGTTAGTATATTAGTTAAATCGAGTAAAGAAGAAGCATCGAATTTCCAAAAAAATATTGGTTGGCGGTTACGTTGTGAAGATATACCTTACAAATTTATTAGATTCCCTAACCAAGAAGAAGTTAATTCTGCAAGTGGTCCGTTGTGGATAGGACCTTTGATGGATAAGGAAATTGCCGGTAGGATGACCATTGAGAAAGCTATTGAGACCTGCCTGCCCAATGACACAGAACTTCTACTTGCCAAACAGAAAGGTTTGGATTGGAGCGGTCGTGACTCAGAATATGCTACTAGGGAAATGGCTCGGAGTGTCAAGCACATTGCTCAGGCTGCTGATTTACTGAGTCGAGAACATCTTTTACTAAGCCTGGATGCTATGCCAAGACTTGCTGGAACAAAGGGCACTCCAAAGATGGAGTATATTCTAAATGACCTCGTGGAGTTAGGTTATTGCGCTGCTAGATATCCGGATATGGATCCTATGTTTGCCACGGATGCCCCGTTTGACAAAGTTTTACAGGTAGTTCGAAAGTATCACAATTAACCAAACGAAGGATCGATAAAGTCATCTTTTTCTTCGGGTGCGGGCAACATCGTAGCTGAGTTTTCAAATACGTCCCTTACGCTATTTTCTATCTCTCTAGCGTTCTCTAGTAAGTCTCCCAGTGGTATCTCTAGGCCTGTCAAATCACATACTGCTTCAATAGCAATTGCAGCAGCCCTTGCGTCTGGATACATTGGGCTTGCTTCTGCTAGTAGTGCTGTCACATCAATGCCAAGCCTATCGCCTTCGCCAAGTAAGAACCCGGTTATTCCGGCAACTATGCCTTGTTGGATTGGTTCTATACCGGCTCTCTTCAAGTCATCTCTAGCTGATTTTGATGAACCAACTCCGTACAACTCCCCCTGCTCGAGTTGCTTGTCGTTGGAAGTTACTCCATCGATTATGATTAATTTATCAAACCCTCCTTTAGTATACCATTCGAGAACAGTTGATGCAAACATAATATCTTGCTTGTCTTGAAATTTTATTTCTGAGGTGAAGACTCCAATGCCGTTACCTTGGTAAACTCTAACTGGATGTTTTGGGATTTCGTCTTGAATTAATGCGACTGCTGGAAAATCTGCGTTTAATACAGTTCCCAACTGATTTAATTTCAGGGTTCTAATTATGTGAGAAGCCGCGATGACTCCAACCATCCCAGCAGTGGTAAAACCGGCTATTGCAACGCCACCAGTAGTTGGGTCTGCTCCACTCTTTAACACAAGAGCGTATCCCTTAAACTCGTGGTCTGTCATGCCTGCCGTTTCAACCGTCAAGGAAAGAGTTTGAAAAGACTACTATTAGTTTCTCATACAATTATAAGTTCGGTAATTAATTGTAAACAGTTATCAATGTCCGGCTCTTGGGTTTTGATGAGATACTATGTCTGATATGAGCAAGATATCGATTCAAGTGGGTGAATTTGAATTTGAATATGAAGGTTCTCAAATTGAAGTCGATGAAAAACTCGCCCAGTTTAAGGAAGAGGGTTTTTGGAATATCATGGCCGAGAGGTTGCAAGAGGCTAAGGATGTTAACCTCGATGCAAATGCAGTCGTTTCAAAGGAACAAGCTGTTTCAGAACGGGGTCTTAAGTTTAGAAATTTAGTTGAAAATTGTAGCCTAGAAGGGAAACCAGACCGTGTACTTGGTGCACTTCATTTTCTAAGAGACGTTGAAGGACTCAAAGATTGCCCCCCTAGAGTAATCAATGACTTATTTGACGAAGCAAATATTGTGCCTCCCGGTAATCTGTCACTTTATATCAATCGATTAAAAGAAAAACAATTTCTCAATATTGCCAATAAACATGGTGATAAGAATCGCTTCGCTGACTTAACTGAGCTTGGAAGAAAACATCTAGAAGACAAAGCCGGAAATTGAGGATTATAAATGGTAATGTCTGGCAACCCCGATGATCCTCGAGATAATACCGGAGAGGAAGGCATAGTCTTAGATTGGTCGTATCAAAACAAAACTGAATCGCTGTTACGTAAAGGGCGTCATCCAGGCTCAAATTTCAAGCGAGCAATACTTGACAGAGCCGATTTAACGGAAGGTGACTTTTCTAATTGTAATTTTAACAAAGCATCGATGGTAGAGGCTGATCTAATGAAATCAGCATTCGATAATGCTGACTTCCGCGGTGCTGATTTACGTAAAGCAAGATTAAACCTGTCCAATTTTAATAATTGTAAATTCAAAGGCGCAGACCTTAGAGGTATCAGAGGAAAATACGCAATTTGGCGTGGTAGTGACTGGTGGAATGCTACTGTAGACGACAGTTTGGCAAAGGCCCTAAAAAAGAAATGGCCAAAGCCAAGTGATGAGTGATTCATTCTTCACTTTCGTTGACTTCATCTGGATTAATTAGTTCAACATTTTCCCAGAAATTACCTTTCATGGCTTTGCGTGCTCGAGCATTAATCATTGGTAAAGCGGCAAATGCACCACATACAAACATACATACTCCGCAAAGATAGACAAATATCTCATAGGTCAATAACAAAGCGCCGCTAAGATTTGCGTCTGATGCAAGCCTGATTAGTTGGCTACCATATACTCCCGAAATTAATCCTATAGCAGCTCCTGTGGTGGAAATCACGGGACCTGTTTGTTTTAATCTAAACGTATTTATTGACCCAACCAGAACCAGAAACCCGGCAATACCAAGACCGATTGCTCTGATGATAAACCCGTTTGAATCTCTTGCATCATCATGAAATTGTTGATATTGCTCTTCGGTTATTTGCACATCAGATTGGCTATTTGGTGTCTCCAATAATGTCTCTACTTCTTCGTCAGAGATATCCTCGGCTGAGTGAAGCAGAAAGTCTTGATAGGATTGGAACAAAATCAAAATAGCCCCTAAGAATAATAGCATTGCAATTGTCTTTGGACCTTTTTTATCTTCCTTTATTGGGATCCCGCCCCATACATCTTTTGGAACTGAAGATGATGGACTTTCATCTTCCATAATTATTGAGAAATCAAATTGTTTTTCAGTCATATCGGCACCTCAAATTAAATGATTAGACAAGCCTTTTGCTAACCAATCTGGAATTTCAATAGATTCTAAACTGTCCATATCTACACAAACAGTTACTTGCTTGGAGGACCAGAGATGAGTTTCTTCTTGATTGTAGAAATCGTATTGCCAAGTACATGACTTAACGCCCACTTTCAAAATAGAGATCTCGGCAGTAACTACATCACCATATCTTAGAGGATGGAGGAAATTCGTTTCAATATTCACCACTGGAAAACCAAGCCTATGTTGTTCGATGATTTGAGGATATGATGTGCCACTCATTTCCTCCCAACACTCTTCAAAAAAGCGGTGTGCTAAATCGTATATTCGAGGATAATATGCTATGTTTGCATTATCTATCATTGGATAGTCAACCCTTCTTTGCAAAGTGACGGCCATATCTAGTCCATCCAGTGCGTAATGATGAATCCTTGTATGACGGTTTTTTTAACCCGTTGCGCTTATATTGGCCTCTCCAGTCGCATGGTTTACGGCCCCATAGTGTAGCTTGGATATCACACTGGTTTGCGGAACCAGTAACCCGTGTTCGAATCGCGGCGGGGCCGCCATTTACTCTCAATCATATCTTCCAAGATTTTATTTGCCAACCCTGCTCTGTGGCCATTTTTGTCATCTTTGCCCCAGGATTTACGGCAATTGGATTCCCTGTGATTCGCATAAACCACGTATCAGCCATAGTGTTCCCATAACCAAAACACTGAGAAAGGTCGTGGCCATTTTTATCGGCATCTTGTTGAACAATTGGAACTTTACCTTTCCTTCTTGGCACACTCCAACCTATTTCTGAGCCTGACATCATACCATTTCGGCTCTCTGGGCCACAGCCATACACCGCATCCATTCCAAGTACAGCAGCCATTGCTTCTGCCATTGGGGCAATCGTCGCAGTGACTAAGACTAACCGATGGCCTTGGTTTCGATGCCATGTTAAACAATCCCACGCTTCTTGAGGTATTTTTTGTTTAAGTTGGTTTTCTGCGATGGGTGTCGAATAATCTTCTAACACTTTCCAAGAGGCGAGCGAAAAGTGACCTCTGTTTCTTGCTGCATCGTATAATGTTCGGCCGCGCAATAAATTGCCAACCAGTCCGAGTGTCCACATCACTGTCCCCACAGGTATTCTCCAAGGTCGCTTTTTGGCTAGATGAACGGTCAGAGTTTTTTCACTAGATGAATCTAGTAATGTCCCATCAAGGTCAAAATATGCTGCAACTTGACCACTCATTGACTCTGCGTTATAACTATCATACATGAGTGAAACGGCTAATTTTGATTTTAATTGGCCTTTTCATCACTAAACCTTGAGCGGTCACCGTAAACCCTTCTACCGGCTCGGTGGTCTTGCCACCACGCTAATTTCTCTCCTAGGTTTCGTGAAATAAAGAAACCTACTTTTCTTGGAGTGAGTCCGTGATTCCGCATTGACTTCTCGTGTGATAGATTGGCTACAATAGATTGCGCAGAACATCCATGGTTAGCGGTAACAAAGCTAATTATCTCCTGTTTCAGTCTTTCAAATCTAGCCTTCTTTTGGGTACCTGTGCCGCCCCTATTATGTTTCATAATAGGAAATAATCAAGTGAACCCATATCAAAGATACGGTGGTAATCCCATTAAGATAAGTCACTGGAAGTTTACTGGTTGTATAGTTTTCCAACTTGCTGTAGCAAGTTTCTTGGCTTTTCCATCAGCAATGATGGGATTAATTGTTTGAAGTTTACCATGCATTCCATGGACTTGGAATTTAACCTTTAATTCTGCAACTCTATCGCGCTGTAGAGTCTCTATTTGTTCATCTGTTAGGTCCACAGAAGCAAGTTCTTTTCCGGTATTGATATCTGAAATGGTGAATTGATTTTCGGATACCGAGAGAGAAGGTCTGAACTCCCAGTCGTCAGGATGAATCATCCATACCGAAACATCAACAGACAGTGTGTCTTTGATTTTTACTTTACTAATCTCTACGGTGTCTACCATGCTGTTCAAACCTCCCCAATAGATAGTTGTTGATTATTGTTTCATCCTCAGTTGAATCAGACTGCAACCTCAGTTAGAACCGGTATTTGGATTTCGATAACTACTTGCAATGTCCAGTCGTTTCCAGGGTCCGGATCTGGAAAGCCCTCTATTAGCGGGTCTGGATCGGCTTGTTGAGCAAAGATGGTCCATTCCCATTCACCTTGTGCTGTTCTAAAACCTGGTTTTTCCAGAAGTAATGCCAATACTTCTTCTGCGGAGTCAGCGGTATATGTGCCGTCTTCACCTGTTGGATTTATTGCATAACGATCCATTTCCGCTTTGGAGGTCTCGTTAGCTGTGATGTTGCCACCTTGGGTTTTTGCTGATTTTGAATAACCGTCATTTGGAATTGATAATTCTAAGGTGAAATTATCTTGCGGGCCTAGTTCTTGGTCCAGTTCTAACACTGCATAGAAGGCGAGGATGCGTCCTTCAACTCCGGGGTTAATACTTTCTTCCCAAGAGGTCCCTTGGTCAAGGTAGCCATCTCTATCCATGGTTATTTCCTTGGTCTTCCACTCAACTTCAAAGGTTCGAGTGGAAATTTCAATCTCAAAGGATAGGTAATCAGTTGCTCCATCGCCATCAGATACCGTCACACTGCCTCGCTTGGTACCGGAGTTGTTGGTCGGTAGTAAGACGGTTGGAGTAATGGCATCGGCATCGTTTCGGTTATCGCCATCTTTATCGCTATCAACAGACCAGTCTAAATCCCAAGAATACATCAATTCTTTGCCCTCAGGGTCGAAACTGCCTGAGGCGTCAAGCAGTGCTGATTCCCCGGCTTTTATGCTGTCTGGGACTGTCAGATTTAGTACAGGCGCCCCGTTTACTACAATTGTAGAGGAGACTTGATCTTCACCTCCAACGCTATTTTTTACTGTTAGGGTCACGGTATAAACTCCGAATCGATCATAAGTATAAGAGGTGAAACCGACCACCGTATCTGCGGTTTGACCATTACCAAAATCCCATTCAAAATCAGTGATAACTCCTTCAACCGCATCAGAATCTCTGGCGTCTAAAGTTATGGTCTCACCTTCTTGGATAAACAATGGATAGGCTTGTAATTCTGCCCTTGGATTAACTGCAGATTCTAAATCTATGCAGCCGGCTAGTATGGTGGAACATAGCATCAAGGCAGACATTGCTAATGACTTCATAGTTAGCCCACCCCTCATAGAGGTTAGGAAAGACTTCCCCCTTCTAATAGTATGCATTAATCCAGCAATTTGTGCATCAAAACTAATGCCTTGAGAAAATGCCGTTAGAATTCAACTTCTTCTGGAATATCGCCAATTATTTGTGCATCAGCAAGATGTTCTACAATCTCGTCTAGATTCTCATGCTGCACCACATTTACCTCAGTGTGACTGACTAATTTTTCATCATCTATTAGTTGGTTAAGATCTACTTCGCCGACATCATACTCTGATACTAGGATTGCTTCGGGAGCTACATAGACTTCGTCATCGCTATTTAGATCGGCTAGCAGGTCATCAGCGAGGCCTTCTGCCATGGCAAGAAACTTTTGTTCGTCTTCTTGGGATTCTTCATCATGGTCAACAACCTCTTCCTCAGTATTTTTTTCTGGTTCAAACAAAGCGCGCACTTTGTCTTTTAGGCTCATATCCCTCGTGATAAGTTGGTAGCATTTTAGTTTTGTATTCAAATGGACATCGCGAGGTTCAATAGGTATCGGCTATTGCTCAAATTTATGGGTCATGAATTCCTCGCTGGAGAGACTGTATTGGCCTTCGATTTGGAAACCACAGGAATTTCAACAAATAATGATCGCATTGTTCAAATCGCGCTAGTAGGCTCAGCTTCGTCAGGCGAACCAGTAAATTATGAACATCTAATTAATCCTCGACGAGCAATTCCCAGTGGAGCTAGTGGCGTTCATGGGATTTTTGACAGCGATGTTAAGGGACTCCCTGATTTCTCAAATTATGCAGATAAAATCCACGAGATGGTGGAAGGCGCGGTTATAGTTGGACATAATGTTCGTAAGTTCGATATGCCGATGCTGGATAATGAATTCCGACGGATTGGCAAGCTCCCTCCTCGCCCAAAAGCAGTCATGGATACACTAGAAATTGTTCGAAGAGTAAAAATGCCCCGCCCGCACAACTTAGGAAGTCTATGCCGTAGACATGGTATTTCTCTAGAAAATGCACATACCGCTGCTGCTGATGCTGCTGCATCTTTACTGCTGTTTTGGCGTCTTACCGTTGACCATTCTCCGATGTTTAGAAGCACCTTAAAAGAAGTTGAAAGATGGTTGATTCATGGCAAAACTGCAAATGATGACTCAGCCTTAGGCAGGGGCATGAATGACTTAGAAATGTTAGATTCATTAGGTAAAATACGCATCGATGATGGACACTATATCATCGCTTTTGGACGCCATCGTGGTCGTCACCTTTTAGAAGTGAAAAAGATTGACCCACGATACATAAATTGGTTATTATCACCATCTGGCATCGAAGACGATGATGCGAGAATAAAATTGAAAGAATATCTATCTTGAAGACGGCCTAGTGTATTCAACACCGTCAGGTATTGGGCTCCAGGGTAGTACGTCACACCAATGACCTACACGCCAAGAATTGCGATTAGTCATCACAGAACCCAAGAATATCGGGCCTTGATGGCCTGTTTCTAATAATTCTTCTAACGCTTCTTTCCCGCGATTATCGAAATTTACTCCCGTTCGGATACCGGTTGGAATCACACTACCGGAGTCATCTCTTGGTTCACATAACTCAACAATTGCTGAGCCCGATAACTTTTCATAATTATGTAATAATACCACTGAGTCGGAAAAATCTCCTTTGTGTAGAGTGTTGGTTTCATGCCGCCACTTCCACCAATGTGGACACCAAGCTTTCCAATCGCAAAATCCACCACATGAGTCATCCCCTATATTTGCCTCAAGTGGTACTTTTGTTGGCGTTGTTGCCTCCCATGCAGCATATGCATCTTCAAGAACATCATCACCGATAGCAACCCACTTTGATGAGTCTGCAGTATACCACCCTTCAGTTCTAATTGGTGGACCGTTTGGATTGTTGTCCCTAATTATGTCCCGATAGAGGCGTAATTGCCTATTTACTTCTGTTTTCAACTCGTCCTTTGGTGCCTTGCCCGTCTTTAGATCAGCGACTAACCAGCCGACCATTTTTCCAGAAGAGTCAACATCAGCCATCAATAAGTCCAGTCTACCCATCAACTTACCATTTTCAGTCTTTAATTCCCCCTCTACTGCAATAGCCATCGATTGGATTTTCCTCCACAATGCACCGGTGATTTTTTCGTGGTCTAGACCGTTTATTCCGACATGGTCAAGTAACATCCTAATCGCACCTTTTTGGTGCTTTATCGCCTCTTTCCATTTCTCATCTTTCCATTGTGGACGTCTTGGAGTTGCATGAAATACTGCTTTTTCTTCCTCCCACCGGTTTTTCAACAATCTTAATCCTTCGGTGGGCAACCATCCGTCTTCTGAATTACCAATCTGAGAATAATCTTCCTGCAATAAGTCCTCAACTGAAGCATGTACTGCTGTACCTAAAGACGCAGCCATTCCGGCTTTTCTGGGCAGCCTTTGCTTACTTAGCCAAAACATACGAGGGCAGGTTTCGAAACGATTCCAAGAGGAGGGAGAAATCATGTGCGAAACTTCTGTACTCTCACCTGCCATGGTTGATGGTGGCCATCAAACAACATCAAACCACCGACAACAACACAAAAGGGAAGTGTTCATACATCAAGAACCGATAGGATACCCTATGGAAGGACCTAGCGTTAGGATAAATGCAGAAGTATCAACTGAAAATGCACTAGTTGTTGCTTGTTTTCCAAGTGTGGGAATGGTATCAAGTGTTGTTGCTCATTTTCTTATCGAACATCTAGAACTGGAATTCATTGGCGGAGTAATTGACCCAAGACTACCAGCGTTAACATTGGTCGACAAGGGCGTCCCATTGCCGCCAATAAGAGCCTATGCTGGTAAGCCAAAATGTACTATTGAAGGATGCGATCAAGTAATTCTACTCATGAGTGAACTGGTTGTACCTGAAGCATTAGCACATGACATTGTGTGGGCTATGTTTGAATGGTCAAAAGAGCAAAATATTGTTGCTGGAGTTGTTATCGATGCATTTGCCAAATCTGGAATGAAAGGCAACTTGAATGGTTCTGAACCGGTTGTAGATTATGAAGACACGGAAGGAATTGATGTAGTTGGAATTGGAGCTAATGAGAAAAGCAGAAAGCGCTTAGAAGATATGAAAGTCCCATTGTTGCAACAAGGGGTAATCAAGGGCATTAATGCATCAATACTTGGAGAGGCTAGACGCAGAGGGCTAGACTTGATGTCAATTATGGTCGAGGCTGACCCTCGCTTCCCAGATGCCAGAGCTGCTGCAACACTAATTGAAAATCTAAACAATCTATTGCCTTCAATTGATTTACCTCACCAACCGCTTATCGAAGAAGCAGAATTCCTCGAAGCCCAATTGCAATCTATGATGGATGGAGCGAACATTGCGAATGAACCTAAAGCGGGTAATTCAATGCTCTATGGCTGAAGATTTTGTTAAATTAATCACGGCAACTATTGCCGATAAAACGCCTGCTACAAGGATTATTGCGCTTACCCAAGTTGGCATCAAAAATATTGTATCATAAGGTAAATTTAGGAAATCTAAAACCGATTCACCGCGTGAAAATTTTCCACCTATCGATGCGGTCATGAGCATAAAACCACTTGCTGCTAAGCCTGCTGCTGATTGAATCAATGAACTTGGCTTACTAGCCGATAGTTGATTTCCCGCTTTAGTTCTAGTGAACAAAACCGCTACAGCCAATCCGGTAGCAATCATCGAAAGAAACATCTTGTTAACGAGTAGTGGAGATGATAGATCTGATGTCGGCGATGAAGATATGCCAGTAAAGATGGCAAATGGTGTTGCTAATAATCCAAAACCTAATGCAAAGTGACCAGCATAATCTGTTACTATTGTGGCTTTTTCGGATTCAAACACCCCGAAAGATTGGATTGCTAAAACAAGAAAACAAATTCCCGCCATAGCAAATGATCCAACTACTAACTCGGTAGTAATAACGTGGAAGGTGGCTGAAGAAATCATTTCAAGTCCTCCAAATATTCGTGCCCGTACCATTTCCATTGTTCCATTGTCCAACCATCAGGCAACCCACCCTCGGGCAAAGGTGGCGTACTAACACCTGAGTTCTCTTGCTGAGGCACAAGGCTAGAATGATCGATTTCCATTGACAAATCTTCTTGATTATTCAGATAACGAGATTGTAGGGTTAATATCAACGTTAGGAAGAATATGCAGAAGGCTAATGATTGGAGATAAACTTGTAATTGGTTGACCTCTAATATAGGCTCTTGAGCCGCTATTCTAAACCAAGGAGTGATTTGAGTTGGTCCGTCCCCATCCATTACAGCACGCCATTCTATGATTGATGGTTGAAGTGCTGGAGGCAGTTCAAATTCCCAGGAATTGTTGTCAACTAAGGTTGCGTTTATGCTATTAGAAGGTCGGTCGACTAATCGCCATTCTATTGCTAGTTCATCAACATCGCTAGTAAAAACTGGCATTGTTGTTTGCTGACCTAAATCTCGACTGATAATTGGGCTATATTCGCTTGAAAGTCTTGGCAGGTTATCAGGAACGGGCAAGACATCGATGTTAAGCCCTGAACTAATCGCGAAATAAGGAGTATTTTGCCCACCATGGTGGATTGATAAATAAAAGGTAGTAGACTCTAAGACTGTTGGTTTTAGCGTCCATGAAATGGTATAGGCTTCATCAAACGAAGACCCTTCAATTTCCACGTAATTGTTGTCTCCGCCATTGACGTCCGAGATTACTTCCCAGCCGCCGTCTTCCGGTAAGTCGCTGTGACCTGTGACATCGGTTAGTAAAAATAAGCCAATAGCATCAGAGGAAGAGAACTGAATACCGCTAACTGAGGCGGTGATGGACACTGGTAAACCAAAATAGGCATCGCCGTCAAGACTCAACTCCAACAAAGCTGGAGAGGTTTGGTTTTGTGAGGCATCGCCGTGACAAGCTCCCCCACACTGCATGTCAAAATCACCATCACCAACTCCACCAGGGTTAGCTCCTCCAAGAGAAGTTAGGCTCAGCAATATAACAAGAGATAGAACAATAGTGATTTTATTCAATCCTTGTCCCTCCTTTGTAGCAACCCTTGGGCCGTGATTAAGATGCTGACTGCCAAGAATAAAAGTCCGAGATAGAAGCCACCTGTTTCCGATAATCCGCTAGCAGACTCGACGGTCGTGTCGACTTCGAAATCCGAAATGGTCATAGAGCCTGCAACTAATTGTTGACCATCAATTACCGGAATCACTGTGTAATTTGTTGACCCTGCAACAGTTGGACTATCACTAAATTTCAATTCATTAGTCTCATCAATTTGAAAGTTATTACGCAGAATCAAAAACGTAGCCTGCTCGCCATCCCATTGCCAATTTAGGTCGACTTCGCCATCATCATTTTGGGCGGCAAGTGCGGAGATAGTCGGTCCTTGTGTTGTTTGTAGCGACCGTGTAGTGGTGGCGATACTTCCTAAATCGTCTTCAACCGTAAGAGATATGATAGTTGTACCAGTGGTAATAATAGAAATAATCTCTCCTTCACTTGACATCGGGTTACCAAAGTTATCATCCCATTGCCAATAATAGTTTGAGATAATTCCGTCTAGGTCATATGATTGTGTTGCATTAATCACAATTAATTCTCCTGACCACAGGTTGGCAGACTCTATGTTTATATTTGCTATCGGTTCAACATTATCGACATTAATCTCCCATGTTTCAACTTGTGGCTGTGCATCACTATCATCGAAGGTTATCTGACAAGTCCATGACTGTCCAGCACCAAAATACTGTGCAGCAACGAATGTTAAGTTGTCTAATGATCCTTCTCTAAAGCCGTTCCTTAGCCATGAAATTTGGAAATTTATCTGATCATTATCTGCATCGGTAAATTCTGGAAGGATGGTTAGGCCCAATGCTTGATTATCAACAAAAGAGATATTCAGAGGTATCTCTTCAATTATCACTGACGGGTTCGAATTTTGAATTAATACTGATGATTGTAATGGTTCAATACTGAGGTCTGTACCATCATTTCCGTAGACCGATACGGTCCAATTTTCACCTTTGTTGGTAAGTGATGATGGTATAGTATTTTGATTTAACAAGTCAGTTTGCTCGACGCTGTTCTTATACCAAGTAATTGTTGGAGGTGCCATTGCATCATCGTCAAAGTCGCTGTAAGCATAGGTGAAACTAAGTGAATCATTGGTGTATGAATTAGTGGGGGCTAATTGGAGATCCCCGATGACCGGTGCTGAATTCATTATTGTAACATCAACTGAAGACCAAACTGACCAATCAATTCCATCGCTAACCCTAATTGAAGCCGACCAAATTTGGCCTCTTTGAGTTGCTGAGGATTGGACTATTGTAGATGATTCCACAGTCAAAGTATTGTCCATGCGCCACTCTATTTGCGTGGCAATGATTTGGTCGCCATCTAAATCTTGAGTATTATATGTTAAAAACAGATCATTCAAGGTTGTTGGTAGAGAAGGCGAAATAGTTGGAGAGGTTACTTCTGGAGGATTGTTAGGCTGTATTGTTTGACCAATGGTTATGATTTGTGAAGACCTAGTTTCAAAATCCTCACCATCGCTAACTGAAACCTCGACTCGCCATTCATCACCTTCACGCGTAGCAATTGATGGCACTGTTGTATCATTGTTGAACTCTGTAACAAGTACACCATCTAAGTACCAGTGTATCTCAATGGTCAAACTATCTTGGTCATCATCTGATACGCTGTACGAGACTGCCAAGTCTTCAGAACCATCCGGCGCAGGAGGGGTTATTTCTGGAGCAGCCAAGGTGGGTGGGGTGTTTTCAATTGTCACAGTATTACTGGTTTGTAATGCCCCATAATCAACCCCATCACTAGGGCGAACTGTGGCATACCAATCTTGACCTTTTGTTGTTTGACTTGGCGGTACAGTCAAACCCGTGATTGTCCCTGAAGGTAATGCTTGAGAATCACGGTACCAAGTTATTTCAGTACCAGATTGTGGGTCATTGTCAGGATCGCTATATGTGTAACTAAGCGTCAGAGACTCTGCAGTTTTTGCATCAGTTGGAGATAGCATAACGTTTGACGCTGATGGAGGGTTATTGACTGGTATATTTTCAGGGACTTGAACTACATCAGTAACCCAACGATCACCACTATTTTGACTATTACCGTTAGTGGTCATTCCCGCCACCTCAAAATTGACAGTACCCGCACCTGCGGCAGGTGAAGTCCATTCAAAACTCCAAGAACGGTAACTACTACCCGTAATGCTGTGAGTCGCACTATTACCTTGGCTATTTACATTGACCAACATTAATCCAAATCCAGTGCTTAGAGTGCCCTTGTCAACTTCTAGTGAGAATCCACCATTCGAACCAGAAACACCTCCACTAACCGAGACCGTTACCTGATACAATTTGTTTACATCATAAGAGGCCGGTAAGCCGGAAATCGATACACTAGCAGGGCTAGTTCCAGATTGCGAATGACAATTACAACCCGATGCTTGGTTGTAAACTCCTCCCTCATAACCTTGGATTGCTGGGACCAGTAACAGAATTGAGACCATCAGAATGGCAACGATTACCCTACGCTGACCCATAAGGTGACTATTTCGTCGCACTATTGAACATTTACTGATGAATGCATAAACAATAGCCGTTAAAAGTCGAGTAAGGACTTTTGGGGTTGTGTTTTTTGAGGGGGTTTTGTCGAATCGTTTGATTCACTTGATGAATCAGAGGCATTGAGTGCTTGATTCAACGAAGCTTCATCCCAAACAGCGATACCTAGATTAACAGCTTTAGTTAATTTAGTCCCTGCATTTTCTCCAGCAATCAAAACATCAAGTTTGGTAGAAATCGAGCCAACAACTTTGCCTCCGGCTGCTTTTACCATTAATTGGATAACCTTGCGTGATTGAGTTAACGTACCAGTAATACAGAATGTCATGCCATCAAACTTACCATTGGAAACAGTTATTGGTTCCTCGTCTAAAATTAAGTATCTCGATAATTCAAGAATTAAATCTCGTCTTAGTTCTAAACCGTCCCGTACTTGAATTGCCACTTTTTCTCCAATTCCATCATGCTCGCATAAACCTCGAATTGCTATATTTGATTTGTGAGTTTTACCAGTTAAATCAAATTCTGGACCATAAGCATCGTCACCTATCACTGCGTGGGCGCCACCTAACCAGTCAAACATTCCCTCAAGGGTCTTTACATGACTGGCAAATAGGGATGCCAGTTCTGGCCCTATACCGGGAAGACCAAGCGCGTGAATGAATTTGCCCAGCGTCATTTGTTTGGTCCGAACTAATTCAGACAGTACATTTTGCGCAGACTTTTCCCCCATCCTTTCTAAACTAGTCAAATCTTGATTGGTTAATTGATAGAGTCCTGAAATCGATGAAATCATATCTGCATCGAGTAACTGTTCCACTAACTTCTCACCAATGCCATCCATCTCTAAGGCCCTGCACCAATAGAGTATTGATCGACTAGTTCGAGCCTCACATAAAATATTGTAGCATTTTAGAAAAGCACCTTCGACAACCAGACTAGAGTCGCATGACGGGCAAATCTGTGGGATAGCTATTTCGCATTCCTTGGGAAGTTCATGAGCAAATAGCGTACCGTCTGCATGGTGACGACCTGCTAGGTCTTCCTGTTTGGCTCTGCCAAGACTATGTTCAATTTTAGGAATAACATCCCCACGTCGAACAATCAGAATCTTGTCACCGATTTTCACTCCTAACCTCGCGACTTCGCCGGGGTTGTGCAGAGTTGTGTTTTCTACTGTCACTCCACCAACACTCTGTGGGGCAATTCTAGCTACTGGAGTCACATTACCGGTTCTGCCGGTTTGCCAATCCACGCTAAGCAGTACAGAAGTTGCTTCTTCTGGTGGAAATTTCCATGCTAATGCCCAACGTGGATGATGGGCAGTCATGCCGAGATTCTCGCGTTGCTGCAGATCGTCGAGTTTGAAGACGATTCCATCTATTTCAAACTCAAAACCAGTCCGTTTGGCAGACCATTCTGTTGTATGTTCAATCATTCCAACTTGTGGTGAGTCTGATTCAAAAACAGTCCAAGGGGCAGGCTCTATCCCGGCTTTCTGCAACCAAGCTAACAATTCGCTATCGTACTTTGCAGTTGGCGCCTCATTGACGAACTTGACATCATAGGCACAGAATACCAAATCTGCGGCCTCGGCTTTACCGTCACCGTGTTTTTGGCGCAGAGCGCCTGAGCATAAATTACGCGGATTTGGCGAGACGTGACGGTACTTTTCCTCGAATATCGCTAGCGGCATAACTACTTCGCCGCGCACGTGGCAATCCACAGCAACATTCAGTCGCAGCGGAATATTGGCAACTAACTTAGCATTTAGTGTGACATCTTCGCCTCTTTCTCCGCTCCCTCTTGTTGCAGCACGGTGCAAGTTACCAGCAACGTATTCTAGCGACAGCGCTGAGCCATCTAATTTTGGTTGAGCAAGGTATCGCTTACCGCCAAATGTTGATTGGGTTACAAAGTGGGTTATGTCTTCATCTGTAGTGCCCTTATCTAGAGACCGCATCGGAAACATGTGTTCTACTTTTTCTGTCCCAGGCAGTGGTTCTGGGCCAACTTCATGTAATACAGAATTGTTGGGATCTAGTAGTTTTAGTTCGTCCCACAACTTATCAAAATCTGCATCTGAAATCTCCGGCGCTGAATGATTATAGTACAAATCTCGATGATAGCGAACGGCCGCAGAGAGTTCCTCGATTCTCTGCTTGTCGGCCATGGTCACTCACCTAAGTCATAGGCTTTGAATATCACGAAAATTGTAATCCAAGCAGTTGTACATCTGCCAATGGACAACGAGTCATTATGGCTTGTGACATTATCCTTAGGTGTATTTCTGCAACCACAGCAATTGTTGAGGAAAACATGTGGCCTGCATGAACCGTATTACTGTCATCTGACCAACAACAATGGATGTGAGTGAAGGGTTTTCCGTCTTGTGTTCGGGCGATATTACCAGATAGACTGACTAATTCAGAAGGATTGTCAAGTTGCCTCTTGATGTAAATCCCTTCGTTGTTCATGTAGCCATAGATATTATCGCGGGTCCGTCCAATACCACTGGTAATTGCTGCAGCATTGAAACCGACCTCCTGTGCCAGCTTCTGTAAAGAGGCGTGAATCTCCTCTCCTGGATCAATCCTTACCAACAAGTCTTCATCACTTCTAGTCCATTCCATGGTTTTCCCAATAGAATTCGCCTATTGGTCATAACGGTCATTCTGATTCTTCGCCCATTTGATAAAACCGTGCTATTGCAGTCTTGGCTTGTTCTAAATCATGATATTTACCGCCGACTGGAAGTGGCCCAAAAATACCCCATCCTTTACGCAACAGCATGATTCTCCGCTTGGGTTGACGCTTTGACAAACGTAATTTTTTCCATTCATATCGTTGTCCATCAGCAAACAGGTGAGTCGATGTCACAGCATATCGCTTTGGGATTAATAAGTAAATTATGTGCAACGCTAGCAAAATATCCCAAATTATGCCATAAATTATCGAGGTATTTGATAACGATATTAGCGCCCACGGTAAACTCATCATCGCGGCCATGGAAAACAGGTTGCCCCATTGACGAATTACTTCTTGGGGCCCTTCACTAGACCAAGCAAAGCCGCCATTTGGCAAATCACCTAGTGTTGGTATGTCGCGTTTTTGCTTGGTTAACCAAAATGCATCCCATAATACAATTGCAGCAAGTACCCCAATCACAAAAATAGCGAATGTATCTGACGATGGAAGATCGATTATTGCCATCTAAATCACTGCTTCATACCTTTCTTCATTCGGCCTAAGAACAGTACAACAGCTACTGCGCATAACACTAACAAAATCAAAGTCATTAAGTCAAAACTACTATCCTTACTAGATTTCCCCTCAAGAACATCCGGTACCCCGTCACCATCATCATCTTGGTCTTCGAATAAATCAGTAGTTTCCCCATCCGGGCAATTGATATTATCTGGGGACCCGTCATTATCAGTATCTTGCCAGGCACATGGATCTTTAGGCCACTTGTCACGGGTGTCAATAAACCCATCATTATCATCATCATCATCGTAAACATCAGGGCCACAGGAACGGCTGTTGGCAAGGTCAAACCAATTGCTTTCATCACATGATGAAGTTAAATCTTGGTCTGAATCGAGTAGTTTCACATCCAAGGAGAATAATTGTTCGGACCAAGCCCCTAACGTATCTGTTACTTTGACTTGGAGTATGTGATCTCCTGGGGAAGTTATAGTCATTAGATGAGTTGAATTATTGGAGGTGAAACTGTAAATCTGAGCGCCTCCATCATCAAATATTGTCCATGTGTAAATTAATTCCGTGGAGATATCTAAGTCATCTGTTGCAGAAGTAATTGAGGAAAATTCAGTCTGTTGCATGATTATGCTGGTTGAATTAGGTGATATTATGGTGAATTGTGGAGGATTATTAGTTGACAATTCAAAACTTATTGTTGGGGATAGTTCCTCAAGCGTATTCACCTCTAGAGTTTGAATTGGATGCCCTATTGAGGCTGCTTCAACTATTATTGAAACAAGTGATTTTTGACTACCTGATGCGTCGGCGGTAAATGTCAAAATACTGATTGATGGGGATTGACCGCTTACCAATGAAGTGATTGTGGAGCCATCCGAATAGTGGGATACTACAGAATAATTTCCCGGTTTCACCGTATTATCAAATTGTGAAACAAAGGTAACTGTTTCAAACAATTCAACTATTGCCTCATCCCAAAGTGAGATGTTTTGCTTAATCTCGAATACACTATCATACACTTGTAGAGTTGTTGCACCGCTAAACTCTACCACTCCAAGTATTGATGTTTGCGATATTGAAAGTGGATAATTTTCTACAGAGATAGCCGTCGAGCAATCGATAATTGAATCTTCAATAGACATTCTAGATACTGCGGTGACATCATCGCCATGCAGGTCAATTCCGACGTTATAGCCGGTAATTTTGATATTTGACAACGCAATATTGTTCGAAAACCTTCCATGATGGCTAATCAACCCAGTGCCGATTCCTTCCCCATGAAGAGTGATATCAGACAATGTGCCAGAGCTGTAATCAAAATCAATTGCTGGCGCACCGGTTAATTCGACGTTGTGGATATTCAGTGCCCGATTATTTGAACCGGTGATTGCAGAAGATTGTCCAGCTTTGCCAGTGATGTTTTGGGCTATGAATTCCCCATTGATATAATCTAATTTTAACAAACTTCCAACGCCATCGAAATCCATACCAAATAATCCGTTCAATTCCCCAGTCACACCGGTTAATACCAAGCCGTTAGATGAACCACTACCAACGGTAATGTTACTGATTGCAAGATTTGTTTGTTCCGCCCTAATAGCAGGCCCACCACATCGCTCTAATGTGACATCTACAAGCGTTAAGGTGGCCGCAGTTTGACCTGCATCTATACAACCGCTACCTGCATCACTAAGTTGAGCATTGGTTAGGCTAAAAGATGCATTTGAAGTTGATGAAAAACTAATCAATGGGTCAGTTGAAAGTGAACGAGCAAACGCAACGTCTTGGCCAATAAAGGCCCCGGATTCGAATATTGAAAGTGCAGGGGATGCTTCAAAAATATTTGTGCTGGCTAAATCTATCATGGAAAATTCTGAATCTCCGAGAATAAAGCCAGCCCAACGAGCTCCTAAACCCGTAGAAGATATTGTCGCTTGATTGACTCTTAGCACTCCATCCACGGTTATGCCAACACCATCTGCCGCCCTTAACACAACACCACTAGAAATGGTTAATGAACGACCTAGCGGAATATTCAAGTTACTATCAAGGTAATACGGACTCCAGACTGAGTCGAGTATAACATTGCCCGAATTAATTTGGTTTGCATCGATGTTTGATACAATAAATTGGTGAGTTTTTGGCTTACTTGTATCCCAAGAAATAATTTCATTATAGCTGTTGTAAGACAGTACTACTGTTTCAACTGAACCAGAATAGTCCTGTTGGTTGTCAACTAGGCGGGCAATTGCTTGAATTATCACTTCTCCAGATTGATCGGTTGTGTAGGACACACCTTGGTAATCAATCAAAGCATTAGCCAATGGGTTGCCCCGATCGATGACAGATATGTGTAGAGATGAGGTGATATTTAGTGAGGAAGAGGCTGGAATTATCGCTTGACCGTTAATCTCACCGTTATTTATTAGTAAGTTGCAGTTTGAAGATAACGATAAATCTAATTTGAGGATTAGGTTATTAACATTCATATCCCCATTGCATGACCAAGAAACATTGGCCTTGATAGTAGTTGAGAATTGGCTGCTATAAGCCGATATGTAGCCCGAATCAGCAATAGAAATTGTATCAGAAGTAATTATTGCATTTGTGCCAATTATACTGGCATTGTCTGTTATGGAAATTGTTGTACCGGTTTGCATAATAAGCTCAGTATTATCAATTATCAATACAGCGTTATCTTCTAAAATTAAATTACCAGTAAGTTCTTGCAGCCCGGTATTAGATTGTAAGGTAAATGAGCTGTTTGAGGAAATGACCCAATCTCCCGATGGAATTACAGGAACTTGAATATATTGGCCTTCGATGCCACCATTCAATAATTTACTAACCCCGGTTCCATAAATGCTAGCAGTTACTACAGAGCCGTTAGAAAATAAAGGAACTGAAACCTCGCCGTTTTCATCACTCTCCATCTGAAATGTATTTACGGTAACTTCCGCTCTAATTGGATTACTTGACATATCAGTAATTTCTATAGTTGTCAGTAAAAATTCTTTGTTGGTGGCTGTAGTAATTACTAAATTAGCCGTTGACCCATAATAAAATGCCCCTTGCCCCGAAGCATCGCTGAAAGCTGGATTCGAATTTACTACAGTCAAGTCGAGTACGTAAGCTGTAGAAAATTCCTCAACCTCTAACGGCATATCATGTAATTCGGCGACCCAATGGTAAATTGTGGATTGGGAATCATGACCCATTAGCAGCCCTTTACTTTGGAATTTAGTCTCTAGTTGGTTTACCACCAAGTCTCCTTTGACTAATTCAACTCCATGGCTTTGACCGCCTATGGCCGCAATATGTTGTGCAGATAGATCGCTTTCCTGAACTAATATTCCTGTTGAAAAGTTAGCTGCTTGAAGATTCGACGCAGTTATTATAGCGTACCATGCCTTACAACCAATAGAATTGTAATCCCCTGAATCATAAGACTTTGATGTGCTCAAGTTCTCCCAATTATGATTGCCTCCAATAATGTCGGCGGCTATTGATTGACGACTTGTTGTTGAAGAAAACACATTGCCGATAATTTCAGTATTCGTATCTCTGGTTATTATTCCCGCTTCCTGTGATGAAAAAGAAGAATTGTTGATGGTTAAGTGGCCTTGTTGTGAAGAACGTAATGCATATTGTTGCCCATATACTGAAGAAGAAATAACATAGTGATTGCCTAAGCCAGTTAACAAAACGCCATACTTAGCATCCGATATAGTAACGCTCTCAATACTGCAGTTACCATCACAGTCTTGTTCGATTACCGGGAGGTTTATGTCCACCATTGCGCTAAAATTAATATTACTAATCCGAGTCCCGGTGGCGCTATTTGATTTTAGCAATTGGTTGCCATCTGCTTGCACGTCATCAAGATTAAAGTCATCGGAATTAGACAAATCAGCAAGTAATATAATGTCGTTTGCTTGAATTCCACTAGCTTGGAACTTGACACCGGAATTTGTTGCTAAACCTACTGAAACTGCTGACATGGTTAGGTTGTTGGCCGTTAAATCCCCTGCAGTAGCAGTTATTGCCACACCAACATTAGAAAATGCACTGTCTTTAATAATTGCAGATCCTGTCGACTTAATACCAATTGCTGAATTATTAATGACTCCCCTCTCAAGTGTTATTGTGCCGCTATTCAATACTGCTTCGTTATCGATTGCTTTGGTGCTGAATTGATTGATTTGACCCACTCCGGCATTTCTGATTCCAATATAGGAGTCTGCCACTGTAAGATTTTCAATTATCAAAGAACCATCAGAGCGGATGCCTGCATTTGTATTCTCAATAATTACGTCTTCAAGATTGACGGAACCTGTCGCTGTTACTACAAGTCCCTGCCAAAGACCTGCTCCGTGGGAACTTTGTGATTGAGGTGTTGCGCTAGAAAAGAAATGCACGCCTTGTGCCTCTAAAGAGCCTGCAATCTCTATTTTGAAACCATCCCCGCCGTCTATGGTGACTCCGGGTAAAATAGTAAGGGATGCGCCCTCTGCAATGGTAATATTGCCGGACAAAATTTGATTTTCAGACCAGGTAATATCGTTAGCAATCACAGTATCGGTTGATGACGCCGATAGAGGCACTATTGAAATTAGCAGTAATACGACAATAGTGGGAGGAACCAGAGCCCTTTGCCGCATATTCCCTCCTTTGTTGCTAACACATATCAAACCAAAGGCTTCCAGTCTAAAATTAAATTACAACTTATAGAAAATCAAATTCATCCTGGGGCGGTAATTCTCTTATCGATGAGACCGGTTTAACTTTATTCTTTATTACCGGATTCGCTGATTTGATTGGAGGATCAGTTGGTTCTTTTTGCGACTTATTCTTCAACATAAATACAAGTAAAGCGGCTATCAGTATGCTAGATATTGAGCCAATCCCTAGGTAAATTAAATTAGAGTTTTCAGAAAAAAAGGAATCCGTTGATTTATCTGTGACCGTTATCGTGGTCAATGTATACTCGGTGTAACAACCTACATTCCTGCATGAAAAATCACTTGTAACGCTTACCTCAAATTGGATTATCAGTTCATAATCATCGTCTTTGTTTTTGTTCCAAATTATCAAGTCGTCATTGGAATCTTCACTGTAAGGGGCGGTTATCGAGATTTTAAAATCCGAGGTTTGGCCTACATCAATCTGGATGTTAGTAATCTCAAAAACAAACACAAAGCCTGCATCTTCGAAAATATCTATGTTATAAAAAGAAGAAACTCCAAGCCTAAAGAAATCTATGCCGTTACCTGTATTTTTTACTGTATAACTTAATTCTTTTGTCTCGCCACTGCTAATTTCGAGTTGAGGCTGGTTTGCTGTTACTTCGACCCCACTATATTGCATCAATAACGCCAAGAGGTTCACTTCTGATTTTTCTTCACTTATTGGGGGGATACCATTAACACTAGTCACTATTGCTTCAATATTGACGCCTCTTTGCCCCATTAATACGTTAAATTCTGATTTTAATGCCACTTGGAAATCTACTGCTGAACCAGCCCCTACCGATATTGAACCCGGAGCAATGTAGTCTAATCCATCTGCCGTTACGACAATGTCTACATCCAATGTATATGCAGAATTATTGGAAACTGTGCAGGTAGTTATTCCCGTGCCGGTAGAGCCCGAAAAAACTTCTATGAGCACCTGCGAAGGGGTGCAGGTTAGATCTATATCTGGGAGAGTACTCTGACTATTGACTAATGGTGCCTGAGTCACTAAAAACAAACATAATACGCCAAAAACAGTTCTTCCAAAATTAGCCATGGAAGTTATTAATTTATTCTGACATTTGATTTTTGTGCCGACAAATTAGTCTGTCTGGTGGGCCCGCCCGGATTTGAACCGGGGTCTGACGACCCCCAGCCGCCAAGTATAGGCCAAGCTAACCCACGGGCCCTATTGTGTCTAATTACCAGATTGTTGACTGAATGGAGCGACCTCATGAATAAGGTCTAGATGCCCAACATACATTCTTCTGCAGCAATATCTAGAAAATCCGATCTTATCTAAGGCGTCTGAAACCTCGGTTCCAGAGGCAACCAACTCGTTGAATTCTTCCCACTTATGCGCGACAACGGCACCACAACTGAAACATCTTACTGGAATTATCATATTTTCACCTCATCGATAGGACTTTTGTTTCTTTCTGCGCGCACCACGTCCAAGTTGGTGCTTTGCTTCTTTTCTTCTTGGGTCATTGACTAGAAGGCTGCGATCGAATCTCAAGTATTCATCTCTTAATTCTTCATCAGTTCCCTCAGCGCCACCGTTGTAGAGTACAAGGCCTCTAGCAATAGCAGTTCTAATGGCGTCGGTTTGACCCATAATTCCACCACCGGTGGTTGTGATGTTGATGTCTACTTTAGCCAAGCGGTTCATTGCATCCGCAATTATTAGTGGCTCCATTGCCTTTCTCCTGGCCAAAGAAGGTTGAAGAATTTCAATAGGTTCACTGTTGACTCTAACTCTACCCTTGCCAACCTTAACAGAGGCTCGTGCAATTGCGGTTTTTCTCTTTCCAGATGATTCTACTGCCTTATTCTTTTTCTTTGCCATCACTGGTCACCCCCAGTCCATCTGTGGCTTGGTGCGCCGAGATTATGGCTAATGTCACCAAGTGAAACAAAGCTTGCTGATACAGCCTTGCGGATTTTACTAGCGTCTCCCTGTTCATGTCCGTCTGGAAGATCTCCAGACAAGTGACTTGGGCAGCCGATTTCTACTCTTAGATTGCGTAATGCTCTGCGTCCACTACTCTTACTCTGGTAAGGCAGCATACCTCTTATTGAGCGCTTAAGAATCATATCAGGCATTCTTGGGAAGAATGGACCTTTTCTTGCGTGGTTTAACTTATACTTTTCTTGATAATTGTTAAACACTGCAGTTTTACTACCCGTTACGATAGCTTTCTCTGCATTGACTATAATGACTTTATCATCTCTATGCTCTCTTGCTGCTTTGATTAGCAGGTTTGCGGCTGCAGATGCTAAGCGACCAAGGACCATGCCATCGGCATCAAATACGTAGGTTGTTTCATCCAAGAATAACTACCCCCTTGCCTGATGGATTTTCGTTCATAAGCTCGCTATAGGTCATCACTCGACCGCCAGCGGCTTCTATTTTCTCACGAGCACCGGTGCTCACACTGTAGGCGGCGATCGTGTGGTTACTGGAAACCTCACCACTGCCAAGTAGCTTGCCAGGCACGAGGATTGTTGCACCCTCTGGGGCGTGGCGGCTTACTCTGCTTAGGTTAGGTTGGGCCCAGTTCTTGCGACTCCTAGAGAGACGCATGGCCACATCTCGCCAAACAGCGGAACCGGTATCGCGAGACTGGGCTTTCAGTTGATTGATAACACCAATCAACTGTACGTTTGTCTTACTATTTGGGTTACTCATTTGACTCCCTCGATGCTTTGAAGCAACCCTGCGACTCGCCAACCCATTATCAAAGCACCGACGCGGAGCGGTTGTCAAAAAGCGCGAATAACGCGCCTGTTTGAGTCATCATTCATACAGAATTTCGCCTTTAGCATCGAGTAATTCTACTGTCAAACCTGCAGCTCTGCCTTGAATAATAATCTCGTCATGCAGAGTGTCTGAGAAATCATCTAAAGCACCTAGAGCAGTTGTCCCAACAACATCGGTTAATTGATCGATAAGATGGTTTAGTACACAGCTGACTCCGTATGCTTGCCCTGCACGGAATGCATGGTCTACTCCGCCCACTTCAGGATCTTCTGCTTTCATTCTCAACATTACCTGCTGAGAATACGCAACTAGAGCACCATAGATCGATTCTATGATTTGTGCTGCTTCAAGATCCCCTAGGAGCATTTGTGCTTCACTAAGAGCCACTCTAACGGCTTGCCCGTATGTTGCGTGAGCAGAGATAAAGTCTGATGTTTCCTTTTGCATGGCTTGGTCAATTAGCGTCTTCCAGTCTTCCATGGCCTAGCCACAGCGGGTAAGCACCTTGAAGGTTCGGAATAAATCCGAATCAATTGCTTAATTTCAAATCTTAAAGTTTGAATCCTGGCCATCAACAATTCCTGCTTGCCTTACCGAGCCATCAGCAGCGACAAACTCGCCGGCCTTGATTTGGTTATCATACAGATTTACATCGTCAAAACGCTTAACCATCATTCCTTCTCCAAGTGCCACAGTCAGTGACTGGAGAATCATGCCAAGAGTGGCAACAGCTCTATCTCGATGGCTTGCATCAATTGTGTGATCTGAATATCTTGCCTCTTCAAAGATAGTCAAGAACGCGTCTAGTTGTTCACTTGGAACCATTTCGAAGGCACTACGGACCGCAGCCTCAAATTCTCTAGTGGTTTCGTAAACCTTCTTCATGAAGCCATACTTTCTAAAGTGCCTAACAAGATTCTTGTAACAATCAAAGATAGCGGCAATGAATTCATTGCTTGCTTCTAATTGTAACATTGTATCGGTTAAGATACCTCGTAATGCTTGTACTTGCCGACGTGCTTGTGACCTCTGGTAATACAGTATTCCGCCAATAAACAGCGCCATCAATAGAATTGCTAGAGCCATGGTATTTCCTGGCGTAAAGAAGCCAGTATCAGCGCTTACTGAAATTGGTTCTCGCCATTGGATTTCATGAGAAATATTGTCTTGCGATGGGGCAAAGAATGTTGAACCTGGATAATAGGCAATAATTCGCCATAACCCTTGACAAGGTTGTCCTCCACAGGTTCTGCCGTCAAAGGCCCACTCGAAACTGGCGATACCTTGCTCGTTAGTTGTCGACCGGTTTTCTCCATCAGTAACCCATTCGCCTTCATTGGAGTAAAATTGGCGTAGGAAGAATACTTCTTCGTTCTCGACTGCGAGATCTAGTCTGTCCCTAAGCAGGGCTATTTCACCAATTACTGCATCGCCCTCCGACAAACCATTATCGCCACGGTAACTCCAAGTTTGTTGAACTTGAATATCAACTCTTGAACGAACCAATATATCGACATCCATGAATGAGCCGTTGAGTGACTTATCGGCATCTCTTGCGCAACCACCGTAATTGCTCAAATCCTCAGTTGGCTCATAGGCCACACGGAGTATACGGAATCCTTCGGTCTTACCACCAGTAGTCTCAACACCCTTCAATGTTGGATTTTGCAGCGGATCACCGCTGAACCAGGTAATAGTTCCGCGCTCGTCTAAAGCTTGACTTGTCCTAATTCTTGCAATCGGTCTAATGTTCTCCTCTGGGTCTAGGTATAAGTTTAGACACTTATCTCCCACAGGATCTCCATTACTTTGTTTCAATATAGCATCAATGTGGAAAGATTCCTTGAGGAATAATCGGTAATACTCTGTTCCATTAGGAGCAAGCCACTTATCAGTTGTTGACTTGAATGGTCCTACATCGGTAATTGATAATGTCGAATTAGAGAATATCTGGTAGGTCAATGGCAGAGTCTTTGATTTGTATCTATACTGGTCTCGGTTTGCTGTATTGAGTGCAGAGTAGATTATGTTGATATCTGCTTGTCCGGCTTGTACGCCTTCAATGTCGCACTCAATTACAAACGTACCACTCTCATCGGTCCTAACATCGTTACACTTGGTGATTTGATTGTCAGGATCGTTCTTCATGGTGTATTGGGCTGAAACAACTCTATTGGATAGATTATTACCCAGTTCGTCGTAAAGCCGCCCAGTCAGAACCATTGGCTTGTCTTCATATTGTTGCGTCTGAATATCAAATTCACCAGTGTAAACAATTTCTTCATCTGGTGCATCGATGTAAGTTGTGCCAATTAGATTAAAACCATTCTCGATATTAGGCATGAAGATCCGATATTTTTCGTTGTTTGGAACGAATGTACATGGATCCCATGCACCGCCTAATGTTCTGAAATCAAGTTCGTCAGCAAACGGTTGGCAGCCTTCATTTGGCAGACTCTCTTCATACCTCAATATGACGTTTACCGGGCCAAAACCGTCAGGTAAGAAACCGGCTGGGTCATTACTTAGTTTGGCTGGAGTCAATGGAGAGATGTCCGCTCTTAGACAACCTACCGATTCTTCTCTGCTTACCACTCCATCTTGGTTGGTATCCCAATCTGAGAACTCATCATTATTTCCGTCGAAGTAACACAAGTGTGAGTCACCAGAACCAGGTATTGGTTGCGGCAATGTCAATTGGCCCGCGCCTAGTGGGGCAATTGTTGCAACCAATTGGCGATAAGTGATACCTTGGAAGTCCGTGCCTTCGAAGATAACATCTACTAAGCCGCCACTTGGCGCGTCAGCACCGTTTAGGTTAACCGGAGTTATACTAGGGTCATTGGCCCCATCGTCAGTAATTTGAGCAACAAAGTTCCACGAATCTCCGCTCTTTCTAAAGTTACCAAATTCTTCTTGTACTTGTCTTGGCAGTAAATCAGTCACCGTTATATTGGTTCTAGAGATAACCCAAATGTATTGATTGACGGCTGAACCTTTCAATAATTTCGAACCTGGATATTCAAATTCAAGTGAGAAATTACCTAATGAATCAGTGCTGTTGATGGTGAATGGAACCTCAAAGAAACCGTTGTCATCGGTGTAGTTGACACCCGTGCGTCCATCAAATGACCATGTGTAATTCACAGGGGCATTTCTCACTGGTTGAAGCGAGTTGTCGACTAGCTTTGCCTGAATTACCGTACTGGTATTTCTGTACAATCTTGGTGTCGAAGTCATTTGGAAATCTGTTGTTCCAATCACTGTTATGTTAATGTAAGCACCGGTAGGTGAAAGTGTGCTGGTGTTCCCAGTAAAGTAGAACGCTGAATTAGTGAAGTCAACCCTAGTACCATAGGTTTTAGCCGGGTATTGGCTTAACCAGGTAAAGTTGTAATCATAAACGGCGTCACAAGTTGAACATGCCTGAGTTGGTTTAGAAGTAAACTGTGTCTCTTGTTGCCCGATGAACTGTCCGTTTCCATCTATGTCAATTTGCAAGGTAATCGGATCATCAACCCATGGGGATAAGGTTCTATTTGTGACAGTACCGACAACTCTGTAGGATTCTCCAGTATTCATTTCTGGAACTATTTCACATCTTACCTGACTGTTCGGGTCGGTTGGGTCTACTGCCCCACATGGTGGCAGGTTGCTGTTTCCAGCATTGACTAGCGATATTGCCCAGTCATCGCCATCAACGGCAATAAATGGTCGCAACAATGCTGCCTCCCCAGATAGACTCGCAGGATTACCATCCCAATTTGTTGGGTATGGTTTGATTGCTGATACTTCATTGAAGTTTAACCCTGCGTTTGTCAGTGCATCTGCGTGGAATAATGTAGCCCAGTTACCAAAAGTTCCATCACCATTATTGATTGTTCCATCAAAGTAATACACAGGGTTGGTTCCCGGCAAATACATGGTTCCATCGATATTCATTCGGTGCATTACTCGAACATTTTCGGGTTCGGTATTGTCGCCGTAAAGATACGGGAAAGGCCATTCTGAAGCTAATTCTGGCAATACCTGACCTGTCACTTGGTAATCTCCTGCTGGCAGTGTTGTATTGGTATACAAACTGGTAAAATCACCAGTCACTGGGTCGCCATTAGCGTCAGTGACAACTATGTGGCGCTTGGTTAAATCGTCCCAAATAATCTCTTCATAACCACCGGGTAGCTGTCCTACACCATTGTCTAAACTAGCGTTAAGTCTAATTTGTCGCCAGGTACCTGATATCCCTACATCTTGAATAAATGTTACCGAGGCAAATCCACGGTTATCTGTACGGTACCCATTGCCATCTAATCCCGAAAAGTTGGTTGGGCTAGATAAGTTGCCAAATGGCCCACCTCTAACGGTAAATGTAATCGGAATGTTACTGATTAATTTGGTGTAATCTCCTCGATCTGTGTCTGCTGTGTAATGCGCCCAAAAGTCAACCTTGAATGGTTGCTCACTGCTCTTAAAAGCACCAATCGGTGCAATATTAGCAGTCAAGTTTGCTTCAGCTCCCATGAGATATGATTGGGATTGATTACCGTTGAAAGCAAACAATTCTGTGACCTCAGCATACACTCTGTAAGTTGAACTATCGCCGACTGTTAGCATTTCTGGATAGATGTATTGGTTGTAAGTGAAGTTACCAAAATTATTGGTTGGGATGTATATTGACTCTATCGCTTTGGTACCATTATTGGCCCACTCAATATTAATCTGAATTGGGACATTTGGAGCAGGTTCAAATTGACTGGTAACTGGGTTAATCCAATCAACATGGCCGGTGAACCGTTGTGGTGTTTTTGCATCAATCCATAGCTTATCTGGTGCGTTAAGGGAGATAAAGGTTGGAGATTTATCATCATCATCAAGCTGACAATCGTTATCAAAGTCCCAATCGCTAGATTCCGCTCCATTGGAACAAGAGTCGTTTACTTCACCGTCTTCTAGGTGATCAAAATCAGGATCGATTCTTGTGTCATTATCGTCATCATTGTCTATAGCATCAGGCCCTGTTGATGGGTCTAGTGGATTAGCGAGAGCCTCTCCATCGCCGAAATCGTCGTGATCCCATGGATTGGTTGAATTTCTGTCAAAACGAATTGGCCAAACAAGGTTTTCATCCTCGTCTTCCATTCCGTCTTGGTCGTCATCGAGGTCTAAATCGTCTCTAAGTCCGTCATTATCGTGATCGAATGGACCTACAATACCAAGCGGCCCTGCTAACTCGACAAAATTGTCGATACCATCGCCGTCCCAATCATTGTCTGCCCAGTTAGAGATGTTATCATTGTCGTGATCCCATGGAGACTGCTCTTCACCAGAGAAACATCCCGGCAGTAACTCTTGAGTCCAATCATCAATACCATTGTTGTCATCGTCATAATCTTCAGCATCCGGGACGCCGTCATTATCGTTATCAACGTCGTAAAACCGTGGATTTTGATATCCTTGGGTCATTTCGCCGCGGTCCCAGACTGCTTGGAAGAAGCCGTCGTCATCTGCATCTGCATCATTGCCATCGTCATCGTTATCATTACAATTTGTTCCTGTGAAGAAAGAAGAGCCTTGAGGTAGGGTAATGTTTGCGTCATCGTCTAAATCGTCATTGGTGTCCATGTCAAAATAATCCCATATTCCGTCATTATCGTCATCGACGTCGAACCAATCATAGACGCCATCGGCATCATCATCAATATCTAGAGTATTGTTGAAACTATCGCCATCAATGTCTTCATCGACTTCATTTTCGACTATATCCGCCCCCATTTCATCGGGGAAATCTTGGACCGGCCCAGTGTCTGAATTCCAACTCCACCCTTGGACCCCTAAAGTAAGTCCTAGCCAGACAATGAATGCATCCCTGCTGTCGGCTATTTGTGAATATGTTATTCCAGCATCTATAGTCCCGTCTCCACCATAGTCATAGTGGTAGCATCCGCCTTGCGCACCGGGAGTACAACTCCAGTTATTCGAAGGCCCGCCTGCGGTTTGACCCTGATCAAGTCCTAAATCCGGCCTAGTTGCAAATGGCAGACCCAGTTGGGCATTGACGCCATTAAGTGGCATTTGGTAAGCAAAGGCATAGGTATAACCGCAGGAGAACCCTGTAGCAAAATTACCAGCTGTGTAGCCACAAGTTGACAAATTGAATGTGCCACCCATCTTTGGATCATCGATGTCCATTATTCCATCATTACCTTCGTCTTGATCCCACCAATTGGGCATACCGTCACCATCTTGATCGGTGTCTAGGCCGTTAATCAGAGAATCTCCATCGGTGTCTATATCCCATTCATTACCGCCATTCCGGGAATTCCATCTGGCCATTAAGAACCAATAAAATTCCGGAACTTCTCCTGGAGTGACTGGTTGAGTTGTGGCATCATAGCCGTTGTAGTTTAGCATCATTGAATCAAACGGATGGTGGTGAAATACCAAATTCCAGTAATCTGAAGCGTTAACAGAATAGCCTTGCCCATCTTCAGAACCGTCTAAATCGCCCCCATCATCAACTGGATAGTATGGCCTGTAGAATGAATCTGTTTGGTCGAAATCCACGACTCCACAATTTCCGTCATCAGGATCATACAAGTCTGAAAGCCCGTCATTATCATCATCCCAATCAATACTGTTCTCTAGGCCGTCGCCATCAATATCTGAGTCTATGTTATTGGGTCCATCATCACGATAAAGCCCTCCGTTAATTAATTGCAAATCATTATCATTGTCAAAATCACAGTCCCAATCAATATCCAATATATCGATTATTCCGTCGCCGTCATCATCAATATCGTCCCAGTTAGAGATTCCGTCGCCGTCCCAGTCATTGAACAGTGCAAATGATGCTCGCCGTGTCGTACAGCGAGGATCCGGATTTGCTGGAATTGGGTTGGCTTGTGTTGGGCAGTTCCACGCTGCTACGTCTGCACTTGAGTCAAGTGGATATGAGTCGTTTTCGTTTTGTATTTGATCATCATCTAAATCATATTCAAAGTTTGCTTGGTCACCACTGACAGCAATATTAGCTAAGTTGTCGGGGTTCGGGGTGCCGCCCATGTCTGGGTCTAGCCAATCATACACTGCGTTATAGTTTTGATCAAATGGCCTGAGTCTATCGTCATCAAGGTCTGCATCATAATCAATTTCACAATCTAGGCCTGCGATACCGTCAGTATCGCCACCGGGGGTTTGGTAAGAGCCCGAGTCATTATTTCTATTGTAATCGTTAAGGCCATCATTATTGAAATCCACTACGATACAAACGTCCGGAATCCCGTCGTTGTCATCATCGGGATCAGACATATCCAAAATCAAATCGTTGTCATCATCGGTATCAGAACTGTCTGGAATGCCATCGTTATCATTATCTGGGTCGATAAAATTGGGGATTCCGTCGCCGTCAAGATCTCCGTCGAAAATTTGAGTGAACGCTGGAGTCCCTTGAGTGGTTATTGTTGCATCCTCGAATAAGGGATAGAATCCTGAAGCTGTCGCTAATGGGCCATTGACTCTGTTTTGTTCCCAAACAAGATAGTCAACACCGCCAGAATAAGCTAAGTAATCATTAGCTAGCCATTCGACCGGCGCGTCAAATAGATTGCCTGCTTCTGCATGAGTTAATGCTCGAGTTGAATCGTATGGAAATGCGTCTTCGATGTCTGGCAGTCCATCACCGTCGTCATCAGTGTCGAAATAATCTTGAATTCCGTCACTATCTAAATCACAAGGCCACTTGAATTGGTCGATGCGCCCATCATTATCATCATCTTCATCATATCTATCTGAACCTGATCCATCACTATCCTCGTCAGTTACTCCATCATTGTCGTGATCCATTGGGTTCTGGTCTGCTAAGTAGGTATTACCAACTGGCTGGTTCGTCCATGGGTGAATGAGCCCTGGGTCAAGATATCGGTCAGTACTAACATTGATTGGATCGTATCCTTGAGCTTCTAATGCAGCGATGTTTAGCGGACCCTCGAGGATACCGTCATTGTCATCATCCCAATCGTCAACATCTGGAACACCGTCATTGTCGTGGTCTAGTGGGTCCGTTCCATAGCATCCGTCAAATCTTTCTAGCAGATCGTAAATTCCGTCATTATCGTCGTCAAGATCATTCAAATCGTTGATTCCGTCGTTATCGTGGTCATCTTTATTGGATTCTTCCAAAAATATCGAATAGGTTTCGGAAAGGGCGCGTATAGCTGACATGTCATTGATTATTCCAGAGGAGACTCCGGAATCGGTCCACATTATGTCAAACAAAGCAGGGTGTGGTTGAGGAGGAACTTGATTGTAGTCAACTAATGTTCCCTGTCCAGATACATCGCCCCCTTGAGTAACTGCTTCCGGCTTTAGTAACTCGCCATCAGAAAAAATACTGTAGCTTGTTGCTGATTGATCCTCTGCAGGCTCGGTAGCTAACAAGGAGAGAGTAGTGCTTGAAATCATTAAGAATATCATCAATAAAGAAAGCGTAAATTTACGGCGTTTTTCTGATAGGTTTATGGTTAATTTTGTTTGCATTTAAGCACCCCGACAAATTGCCACCGAGGTATGATATATCAACGCGACAGGTTGCTTTGTCGTTAAAGTATCAAGAGAAACGATAAGTATCAATGCCAGAATGTGAATAAAAAAAAGGTCCCTTGGAGGGCGAACCCTCCAAAGGACCAGTAACTGATAAAATAATCAGTGGAACGATGTCAAACTGCTTAGAGTTCTAGCTCGTCGAGGATGCCGTCATTGTCGTCATCATCATCCAAGTGGTCGTCTAATGCATCGTTGTCGTGGTCGAATTGACCAGTCATGTCATTACCGTCGTTGTTTTCGAACCAGTCTGAAAGACCGTCGTTGTCATCGTCAGTATCTGTCATGTCAACATATCCATCGTTATCGTGGTCGTAGCGATAGCCAGTAGATGTCGGTCCGCCGATTTCCTCAGTGTCGAGAATATCGTCGTTATCGTCATCTGGATCTACAGCGTCGTTCATACCATCATTATCGTGATCACGTGTGCGATCTTCGCCGGTGTCCATGATACCATTGCCGTTGACGTCTTCCCAATCATTTCTGTTGTCGATTCCATCATTGTCAATGTCCAAATCTACATTGTCGGAAATTCCGTCATTGTCAGCATCGTAAATGTTGGTATTCGGGTTTCCGTCATTAACTTCTTCTTCGTCGTTAATTCCATCTCCGTCATCATCATCATCTTCTGCATCATCAATACCGTCATTATCACTATCAAATGGATTTGCGTCAACATCATTCGGTATACCATCATTATCGTTGTCGTTATCGACATCGTCTGGTATTCCGTCTCCGTCATTATCATTGTCACCGTTTAATTCCTGGTTGTCAAGCTGTTGGCCTTGCTGCTGATCGGTTTGTTGGCCTTGTTGGCCTTGTTGACCGTTTTGGGTTTGTCCTTGTTGTTGTTCATTTTGACCATTTTGGTTTTGTCCGTTTTGGTCTTGTTGTCCTTGTTGTTCTTGTTGACCGCCTTGTTCGCCGCCTTGTTGTTGTTGTCCTTGCCCGTTATCTTGCTGCTCGCCTTGTTCTCCTTGCTCGCCTTGTCCCTGCTGACCGTTCTGGCCTTGTTGGCCTTGTTGGCCTTGTTGGCCTTGTTGGCCTTGTTGGCCTTGTTGTCCTTGCTCGCCTTGTCCTTGCTCGCCTTGTTGACCTTGTTGACCTTGGCCTTGTTGTTGACCTTGTCCTTGGCCTTGGCCTTCACCTTGGCCTTGTCCTTGTCCTTGTCCTTGGCCTTGTCCTTGTCCTTGTCCTTGGCCTTGTCCTTGGCCTTGTCCTTGTCCTTGTCCTTGTCCTTGTCCTTGGCCTTGGCCTTGTCCTTGGCCTTGGCCTTGTCCTTGGCCTTGTCCTTGTCCTTGGCCTTGGCCTTGTCCTTGTCCTTGTCCTTGGCCTTGGCCTTGGCCTTGTCCTTGTCCTTGTCCTTGGCCTTGTCCTTGTCCTTGGCCTTGGCCTTGGCCTTGTCCTTGGCCTTCGCCTTGACCTTCTTCACCTTGACCGCCGGCATCAGATTCTCCACCGCCGTTGGTTCCGCCATTGCCTGAGCCTTGATCAGAATTAGTGAAATCAGGATCATATGCATCAGGTATACCGTCACCATCAGAGTCGGAATATTCACCGTCGTTAGGATCTGTTGGGTAAGCATCGGAATTGTCAGGCTTACCGTCGCCATCGGTGTCAGCATTGTTCGGGTTTGTGCCCGAAGCATACTCTTGTGAGTTGGTTAATCCGTCGCCATCAGGGTCCGCATTGCCATCTCCACCGTTGGTTGGGTTTAGTCCGTTAGAGACTTCCCATCCGTCTGGTAATCCATCGCCATCGCTATCAGCATTGTTCATATTAGTGCCTTGACTTTGTTCCTCAGCATTGGTAAGACCGTCGCCGTCCCAGTCAGCTCCACCATCAGATGGGTCGTTTGGGTCGGATCCGTCACCGCTCACTGCTGTAACAGCAGATAATGCTAGAAATAGTGCCAAGAGCACGCTCATTATTTTTCTATTTTTCATGTTTTTTACTTCCTTTAGTTTTTACATAGAGAACCCGCTGTTCTCTCTTTCCATTCTAGTTGCAGGCATAACCTGCTCCAAGATATGTGATTGATGCGATGCTACGCTATTATTAACAGTAAAATAAACCTCAAAACAGACTCTTGCTGACGCATTATTTAACGCGGCAGGGGCGTTTAGTGCCCTGTTTTCTGTTTTATTATGTGGTTTGTTAATATTCTCCAAATTCATCGTTTTTCACGGGTCGGTCTTAGGGAACCCAATGTTCCCTCTAACATTTGGAACGGCCATCGGGTATATGAAAAGCGCGATGATATGCGCCAATAAGTCAAGTTAAAATTTCTTCATCATTGAGCGATGTGGTCCAATTCCTTCAATTGAATATGGCTCATCAATAATTCGCCAACCCTGAGATTGATAAAATCCAATAGCGTGCTCTCTAGCTTGTAAGAATCCTGCTTTTGCTGACAAATGTACTTTTGCTGCTTCCTCGAGACTTGTCAGCACCTTGGCTGCTAAGCCCTGCCTCCTAAAATTCTCAAGTGTCCCCATTTGCCTAATTTGAAATGCTGGACGGTTTGAAGGCCTTGATAATGGCCCAAATCCTGGTATCTTAACGGCACCTGGGCCACCGTGATCTGAACCTGCCCCATCACTATTATTTGCTATCAGATGGGCTCTGCCAACTGCGATTACTGTCTGGTCATGGCTGGCCCATGCATGGATAGCTTGGTTGTCATCATCGAGTAGTTCCGCTCCGCGTTTGAACCCAAGCGGTGCTCTGAGCACGGTAAAACGACAGTCATAATACTCACTTGAAGGAGTCGTTCCGGGCAAAGATACTGATATCATGTAGTCATCTGCATAGGTTATTATTAATCAATGATGGCATCTGTAATGTAAAGCTAATTTTGCAAAAGGCGCGTTGAAATATAACTTGTTAATCGCAGGTATGTCTGCACGGATGTCGGAGCGGCTACGTCGGGGATTGCAAATCCTCTTACCTGGGTTCAAATCCCAGTCCGTGCTCCAATCTAAAACCAATCAATATTTCACAAATAATGAATAGTAAGGAGTAACTGGATGGTATATAGCACCGCAGAGGATTTATCATGCCACAAATTAACAAAAATATCAACAAGGTTGGTACCGGTTTTGCTGCTTTTTTATCGCCGCCAAGTCCAGATGTTATTCGATTTACTGTCGGACAACCTGATTTTGCCACTCCCGATGCAGTCGTAGAATCGGCTAAAGCCGCGCTTGATAGAGGTGAAACTACCTACACGCGAACTCAAGGCAGTCCTGCCTTGTGCCAAGCGGTTTGCGACCATCTAAAAGAACATGAAATTGAGATTGATTCTGACAATATCATAGTTGCACCTGGCTGTAAACAAGCGGTACTCTATGCCATGATGGCTACTCTAGACCCTGGCGATGAAGTATTACTATTGGCTCCAGCATGGCCATCTTATGATGGAATGCTGAAATTGATTGGCGCAGTCCCGGTCCACGTACCGGTGCGAAGAGACAATTACCATCCAGACTTTGTGGCGCTAGAAAAAGCTGTAACTGCTAATACCAAGGCAATAATGATCAATTCACCAAATAACCCTACAGGTGCAGTATACAGCCCTGAAGAGATTGAGAAACTGGTAAAACTGGCAGTCAAACATGATCTGTGGATTATCGACGATATGATTTATGCAACATTAGTTTGGGCTGATTACGGTTATACTTCACCAACATCGATTGAAGGTGGAAAAGAACGCACCATCACTATTGGAGGTTGGTCAAAGGGTTGGGCTATGACCGGATGGCGCCTTGGCTGGGCTGGTGGAAGTAAGCAAGTTGCTGACGCAATAAAGAAAATCAATGCAAGTGCCGCAACTCACGTCCCAACGTTCTTGATGCCTGCGGCAATTACCGCATTATCCCTTAGCGAAGAGACAAAAATGATGCAGGATTCTTTCCAAGAACGTCGAGATGTAATCCACCAGTTACTCGATGACTTGCCAGGAATAACTCTGCCTAAACCAGAGGGCGCGTTCTATGCTCTTTGTGATATTAGCCAAACTGGCATGACCGACATAGAATTTGCCAAGCGAGCACTTGAGGAGGCTAAAGTCCAATTAATTCCAGGATCTCTGATGCAAGGTGGAGAAGGTTTTATTCGAATTTCATACGCTACTTCGATGGAAAATATCGAAGAGGGAGTAAGACGACTCAACACTTGGTTATCATCGATTTAATCAAACATGCTTTGATAAAACCAACGCACTACTTCTTAGCATGGCAGAGGAGTCTACTCCATGGATTACCGATATTGTAGTCAACGCTCAATCTATCCATATACTAGGGTCTGGGCTGAATTCTACAAGACCTGCGCATCAAGCAATTCATGACTTAGACCAGAGGGGTTGGAGACTAGTCCCGATACATCCACGGGATGCTGGAGGAAGTATTCTTGGCAGACCAATTCGTCCGTCGATCGATGAAGGAATTATTCCTGAAATAGTGGTCCTTTTCCTCGCCCCCCAAAGGGCTAGACAAGCAGTAACAAAGATGCTAATGCAATATCCACAAGACAATTTTCCACTGATATGGTTTCAAATCGGCGCACTAGACGAGGATACTGAGGAAATGCTCGAACAAAGCGGTCTTAGATTCGTTAGTGAAGACTGCATTGTCCGATATATCGTTAGAAATGACCTACATCCAAATGTTAAAATCAATTCTTCAAGTTGGTTTAGGCAGATTAGTGACGAAGATGGCAGTGGGTGCTCAGTCTGGCAAACATTCCCCAAGGATGCTGAATTGATGAGTACGCAACTAGAATGGGTTGGCGACCTAATTGACCTTGAACAATCACATCATACGATTGCTCGATACATTAGAAGCCTGCAAAAGAATGGTGAAACGCTGTTAGAAACAGCAATGCGGCTAACTTAGAGTTGGACAAAGCGGTTTAATGTCCCACCGCCGCCAAAGGTAGCGTAGTACAAATCTCCGCTAGGTGAAAAGCTCAATGGTAGCGGAGTGCCTAGTTGAGCAGCAATTCTAGTTTCGTCTGCATCCCAACCTGAAAAGTTGCCATCATCGTCAAACTCCGGAGTGAAATCGATTCTTACTATCTCATGGCCCTGTGGAAGAAGCGTATTCCATGAGCCGTAAACCGAGGCATAAACAGTGTGCCCTGCGCCGCTTGAAAGGCCTGGTAGTGATGAGTTTTCAGGTCGCACATCAATACCGTTCATCGACGTATGAGGGGCCCATTTAGCAATTGGCCCGATAGTACCGGATGGCACAGGATCATCTGGTTCATCATTTGGCCAGCCATAATCTGCCCCAGCTGTTAACAAATTTACCTCTTCTGGAGGGTGGTCACCTTCCCAATCTCGTCCATTATCTGTGAATAGATACCCCATAGAATCAACCCAAACTCCGTCAAATGAATTTCTCACTCCCGAGGCCAAGATACCGTGTTCGCCGGTTTGGCCATTAACCCACAACAGCGCACCATTGCGTGAATCATCTTCTAGGCAAATGTTACAAGTTGAGCCTGAATGCCAAATTAATGTACCATTTGGCATCGCGTTGATACCATTTGTTTGGTGATTACCAACCGGTACATCGTCAATTAGCATTACTTTTTCACCTACTTGCCAATCAGAAGAGATGTTGTACTTGGATAACTTTCCAGCCTCTGAGACAAATAGTACATCGCCGTCAAAATGAACATCATGAGGATTATTTAATCCATCAATAATTACCTCATAATCAAAATCATCTGAAATATTCATCAACAGAATCCTGTCTCCGTCTCGGTCACAGATTAACAATTCGTCTGAACTTGCCCATTCTATACAAGTGGGACCACCCAAACCCGAAGCAACCTTTTCGATTTCAAAACCATCAATGTTGACATTATTCAACGGAGTGGTATATGGGTAGATTTGACGGGCAAACAATAGTAAGACAATCATTGCTAAAATTGGAAAGATATGCCGCCACCAACGCATAATCAAACCTCACAAATTATTACTCAGAACGGGGAACGGTATTCTTTAACATCCTCAGCAATTCTCAACAATTGGTTGTACTTAGCAACCCTATCTGAACGTGCTGGAGCACCGGTTTTGATCTGTCCTGCTCGCGTGCCTACCGCCAAATCAGCAATAGTAACATCTTCAGTTTCCCCGCTGCGATGTGAAATTACATTATTGAATCCATGAGATGTTGCCAAATCCATTGATTCAAGAGTCTCGGTAACGGTACCAACCTGATTTACTTTCACTAACATAGCGTTTGCTGCTTTCAATTCAATGCCTTGGGACAAGCGCTCGGTTTGGGTAACAAACAAATCATCTCCGACAATTTGAACTCTGTGTCCTTCCGATTTGGTGAAGTTAGACCAGCCACGCCAATCATCCTCGGCAAATCCATCTTCAATAGATAATATTGGGTAGTCATCAAGCCATCCAGCATAGATATCAGACAACTCGTCGCTAGAAATTTGTTTACCATCCATGTGATATTTATCATTAGAATAAAACTCTGTAGCTGCAACATCAAGTGCAATACCCATATCTTCAGTTGAATAACCGGCGCTTTCTATTGCTCTAACCATATATTTCAAGCCCTCTTCATTAGCAGGAAGATTTGGCGCAAAACCGCCCTCATCACCAACTCCGCCAAGCAAACCATCGCTTTTGAGTTCTTTTTTCAGGGCGTGATAAGTTTCCACTCCTGCCCTAAGCCCTTCTTCAAAGGTATCAAACCCATGCGGCATAACCATGAATTCCTGAACGTCAACATTACTTGCTGCATGCGCGCCTCCATTGAGAATATTGAGCATTGGAACGGGCATAAGCCCGCCTGAAACTCCGCCAATGTATTTCCACAAGGGCAACTCATGAACTGCGGCGCCTGCATGTAAACAAGCCAATGAAACTCCAAGCATAGCATTGGCACCAAGCGAGGATTTGTTTGGAGTACCATCTAATTCAATCATTACTTCATCAATTATTTTTTGCTCATCTACTGGCAACCCAACCAACGCTTCTTCAATACGCTGAGTGATATTTTCTACTGCTTGGTTTACGCCCTTTCCTAGATATTTACTGGAATCACCATCACGCATTTCAAGTGCTTCATAGGCACCTGTTGAGGCACCTGAAGGAACTGCAGCCCGCCCAGTAAGTATGCCGTCGACATAACAATCAACCTCTACAGTGGGATTGCCCCGGCTATCGAGAATCATTCTGGCGTTTAATCCGGATATCTGGTTAGACATTGGTGAGCCTCATGTGACCGAGCCGAACTCGTCATTTGAATAAAGCGGATTTTTGAAAAAGGGTGTTTTTTCGGTTGTTTTTCCTTATTTCGGGATATCTTTGGCTAAAAGGTCCGAAAAGGTGCATTTTAGTAGCGTTAATATACCAATACTAGTAGTGCTTGTCATGGCCCGAATAGCAGAAATTGACCGTGCGATACTTGCCCACTTACGAAGGAATGGCAGAATGTCGTGTGTTGAACTAGCCAAAGATATTGGCGCATCAGAAAAAACCATCCGTACTCACATGAAGAAGATGGAAGAAAATGGAATTATTCGAGGTTACACAATTAGAGAAGGTGGAGTAGGACTTACTGCACTTGTCAGAATCAAGGTATTGCCTGGTGCCGAAATTGGTTCATTTGCTTCAGAAGTAACCGGCTGGGATGGTATTGAAATAATCTATGAAGTGTCAGGAGAGGCTGATCTAGTGGCCCTTATTCATGTTGATGACACCATGGCGCTAAGAGCACTGCTAGACAAGATGTGGATGGCTGCGCCTAATGAGATTGGTTCGACCACAACAGAACTTGTGCTAGAACAGTATTGATTCAACAGCTAAAATATCATACCAAAACATGGCTGATGATTTTCTAATTATGTCGGCCTTTTGCGACTACATGCCACAGATTCGATGCTCAACATTATGAGTATCGGACTTTACAATAGACTGGGTGTATCAATGGGGGTGAGGAAATATGGCGACAGAAATGTCATCGATTTATCTGAATGGGGCAGACCATTTGCTCGTGTTATAGCTCGATATCTAAAGGAAAAACCAGTTTCGGTAATTCAAGTCACTAATCTCCACTTAGTTCTCACTATTTTCTGTGCTTGGCTGATTTTGCAAGGTGATCTGATCCTCGCATGTTCTCTACTGATAATCAAGGGAGTTATCGATGCTGTTGATGGAGAATTGGCTAGAATTAGAGAACGCCCATCTCATGTTGGGAGATACTGGGATACTGTCGCAGATACAATTGGATTAATCGCGGTAATGGGCGCCTTTGGTAGTGTTTTTGATTGGTCGATTTTGTTTACTTGTGTCATGATTTTGGCAACTTTATTCCAATATTCGTTATTTAATTACTATTCAGTATTGATGAGAGCGTTAGGTTCAGGGGATTCAACGAGCCGGGTTGATGAACGGATTAGGCCGGTAGCCCACCCTTGGGAAAAACAACGGAACGTCAATATTTTTCACTCACTATACCTTTTCTTTTTCAGTTGGCAAGACCAGATCATCTCTAACCTGTATGGTAAGGGTTCTGAAAGTTTAACCTTCGAATTAACCGTTGCTTCGTCTCTGGGATTTGGCATGCAGTCATTGATTATCTTCGCCATGGCAGTTACTCAAAATCTAAACTATCTGCCAGAGTTGGTACTAGGAGTTAACATGCTTATGATGGGTCTAGTTTTGTTGCGTAGCAGGTTTTAAATTGCTTGTTGGCTAAAGAGTGGAAGACCACATTTGAAGTGATAGAGGTGCTAGTGTGTACATGGTCGAGCGAATCCAGGTACAGTCACGCTCACCATTTGAGATTTATCACATCCTAAATAGTTTAGAAAAGGTCCCGGAAATAACTGTTGAAGCAGAATTATTCCTGCCACAGGTTGACGGCCCATTTGGCTGTGTAATTGCCTTACATGGAAGTATGGGCTGGGCAGAACATCATCAAGACCACATCAATATCTGGCTCAAGGCTGGACTAGCAGTTTGTAAAGTGAATTCATTCTCTTCTAGGTCGGTTGATAATACGGTTGACGACCAACTCACAGTGACTCATGCAATGATGATTGTTGATGCTTTTAGAATTCGCGCAGTACTGGAACAGGACCCTCGAATTGGCAAAATAGGCGTGGCCGGGTGGAGTCTTGGAGGGACTGTTGCGCTTTATTCGGCGTGGGCGCCAATTATTGAAATCCTAGGAAAGCCGTTTGACGCTCATCTGCCATTCTATCCAGCGGCCCATCTACGCCCTGAGATTAAAGATTGGTCTGATGCACCTATGTTGATTCTTCACGGAGATGCAGATGATTGGACGCCAATTCATTTTGTGGAGAGTTTGTTACCTCAATTACCCAATACAACACTGCAAGTATATGGTGGAGCGCATCACTCTTTTGACAGTGACAAAAAATTTACCCTTCTGCCAAGGGCTGTTCATTTGAAGAAAAGAACTGCTAGGATAAACCAGAACGGATACATGTCTGGTGAATTATTCCTCGGCATCAGGTGGCCGTTAAACCAACGTTGGCAGCGGCGCTGGGTAATTCGAATTTTGCGTAATAGAGGCGCTCATATCGCAGGAAACCCAACTGCTAGAAGCGATGCTCTTGTTAGAGCCAAAGAGTTCTTGACAAAGCAACTTAGCTAAGTCCGTCTCAAGATTGAGACGCAAAAACTGAGCTTTCTAATCACTCAACTTTACGCACGTTGACTGCGTTTGGCCCTTTAGGACCCTCACCGATTTCGAACTCAACGGTGTCTCCATCGTTGATCTCACCAGTCACTTCTGACTTGTGTACGAAGAGGTCGGAGCCTCCCTCTTGTTCGATAAAGCCGAAGCCTTTTGTTTGGTTAAACCATTTTACTGTACCTGTTTGCATTGTCACGCGGTCAAAATTCTACTAATTATAGTAAACGATTTATTGTTGGTGAAAAACATCAGTTTGACACAGTATCTCAAAAGCGGAGCCCTCTAATGAGTTTTCCACGCGTCGCTACCCTTTGGTTAACGTTGATTGAAATATCACTTTGTTGAAAGATGTATTCACACGTCAAAAGACTCATCGCAGACATATGGACGGTCGGATTTTATTTCATACTTAATCTGATTAAATTCTTCCATCCATTCATCAGTAGGCTCAAGCCCGTCATTTCCGTCAGTTACTAACTCAGGTTTTTCGATACCGCTGACTATATCGGCACAGTTTTGCCATTCGGGGTCATAAATTGTCAGCCCTTTTTCATGAATGTAAAAGTGAAGACAGGTGATTGATTCCGGGTCGCACGCTTGATAATAATCGCCTCTATCCCTTATATTTACTACAGGGGCATCGCGAATACAGAAGTATCCAGATTCGTCAATTTGTGGATCAGCGTCACACATATCGCTAAATTTGTGGTAAAAACTAGTGACTTTGCCTTGTTGGAATAACAGCCCATTGATCTCTTCTTCTCCATCAAAACTAGTAGCTGAGTAATCCCAAAGTATTTCGCCATAAAATTCTGGTTCTGCCACTTCTTTGGTAAGATAATCGTAAACAAAATATCCTGAAGCACCAAGACCACCAATTATCAGTAGCATAAGAATAGCCGGTAACGGTGATTTCCGTCTCTTAAACGAGCCTGAAAGATAGTCTCCGTCATCTTCTTCATCATCGTAAAAATCTTCGTAATCATAATCGAGTTTCACGTTTTCAGTTTTCGAGTTATCAATAACTTGGGTATTTTCTTCTTGCCATAGATGATAACCATCATCTGCTGAATACCAATGACTGCCATCATCTGCAAGATACCAATGGACGCCATATTCATCATTAGGCAACCAGTCACCTGGGGGTAAGTCTTCCCACCTAGACACGTGGTTTTGCATATTAGACGTATGACATCTGATATTTTAATGTTTAAATTTGGTTAGTGATTTTTAAAATTCTGCTCTTTGAAGGAATTTATTCAAGACCACTTTTCATCATCATTAGAATCATTTCGATTAACTCTAATGAAAGCGATGACAAGCAACAATATGATCGCTAGCACGGCAATCTGCATGGTCGTCGAAGAGATATCTGAACTGGCAGAATCTTCTTCTTCAGCCGAATTATCTGGCGATGTGCCTGCATTATTATCGTCGTCGTCAACAACTTGGTCGCCAATATCAACATCGAAATTAATCGTAGAGCTGTTACCATTACCTGATGCATCAGCGCTTGTGATGACTAGCGTGTAATCGCCATCGGAGAGAACCGTAGTAATGTGTTCGTGATTTTTCTTAGTGGCAAACTCGTTGGTGTGAATTACTGAACCATCGAGGCTGATAGATTCCGTAGAACTTTCTGAGGTATACCAAGAGATTCTTGCTCGTCCGTCGTCTAGTACTTCCACTGCTAAGTTGAGTAGTTCTGGAGCCTCATCATCGATTGCCGTCGAGGTTGTGAAATTCACCATCTCTGACATAATATCACCAATTGAGACTCTACATTCGTATTCTGTACCGGCGGTTAAGCCAGTTGCAGTTACCGTAATAGTAAGCTCTTCACTACTCCATGATTGATTGACTGCTACTGCAGTTTGTACTGCCTCGTTACAAGACAAATCGCCAGATGCGGCCTGGGTTGTTGACCATTCTAAGATGGCTGTTTCAGCGGTACTACTGACATACTTGAAGCCGTAAATTTGCTGGGCAATCGCTGGCATTTCAAAGCCGGTTAGTTGTGCATAAACATGTCCATCGACATCGTAAGAAGATAGCATTGCTTGTTGCCCATCGCCATCCAGAATGATATCGACAATGTTTGGATCATAATCAATTCCATCATCGTCTGCTGGGTCAGCGCCACCACCAAGACGCCAAGTCTTGGCTGTTGCATCAACGTCACGCCACTTACCGGTTCCAAAACCATCTTGACTACCAATTACAATGATGTAGCGATAATTAGCAACATCACTACCAATCACGTCTTTGCTGACTGTGAAAGTAATGGTTTTGTCTTCAACATTACCTGTCACATCAATGCCTCTTGCTGAGGTACTGCCAGTCTCAGCTTGTACTGATTGTACTGCGCCTGGCTCACCGGTGCCACTGATAGCAACTTCCCATGCCCAATCTGGATGAACTTCGGCATTAGCGCCGGTAAGCATCTCGGTTTCACCATAAGTTGTATCGCCTTGATCGACATAAATCTGCACTATTTGATGACTAAAACCGTTGGCTAGACCCCAAATATCTGTCATCTCATCCATTTCAATAATAAATTGGGCATTCCATGCGCTTTGACGTACTGTGACTTTCTTAGCGTCCCATAGACCGCCATCACCTTCGGTTGCGAAATCACTGGCTAGCGGATAGGTATAGTCACCATCGCCATTTTCATCACCAACTACATCATCCAATTCAAGTAAAGTAACCCACTCCTCCAAATCTGGTAAGACTAATTCTGCCGGCGCTGGTGGGGCAATTTCCATGTCTTCACCATCGCCATAAGACAGCGATGCGGCCCAAGAAGAAACCACCTTTATTCTCGTAGTATATCTTGGAGAAAGGCCGATATCAGCCCAGGGTATGACAAATTCATAGACATCATCAACCGCACAATCACCAAGTGTAGAAGTGCTAGTTAGCACCCATTGTTCAGAGTCTCCCGATTTGCCTTTTGCCTCGAACAAGTTCCACTTGGCTCGGCCGTCTTCTCTAACGGTATCAAAGTCAATTGCTACCATGTATTTGGCTGGGAAACCGAGGATCTGATTGCCATAATAGGTGCGGAAATTTGTTTCAACTTCATTGAAGTTTACCGCATTTGGCTGCATGAAATATATTGCTAAATCTGGCTCATTATACTGTGAGTTACGTGAAATATTTGCTAGTTCCTCGGCGGTTACTGAATCAATACGCATGAAGATATTGCTTGAATCATAGCCGACATAGAAATTGTCGATATCAAAATCACCGCCATCAACTGATGCATCATATTTAGCGGCACCATCCCATTCGCCGGGCAAGGCTATTCCGTCAATCATTGGCTCAATAATCCCTCCATAAGGTACTACAGGAGTTGCTGCTCCAGTCCACAAATCTTGCAGATAAGGCGGCAAATCTAGATTGATTGCACGATAGATATTGGACAAATGAACCTTAAACAATACGTCCCAATTCTCATCATAACCACTGTCTTGGTCAAGACCATACCACCAAAACCAGTCACTACCTTCAGCAATATACAGTGATTCCCAAGCATTTGACAAACCTGGATGAGTTGGGTAATCGGCTTGAAATCCGACTAATGCTTGGCGCGCCTCGACTAATCGTTGCCAACCTAAACTCTCTTCTGGCTCGCCAGCCCAAGTTCGCAAAGTCCCGTCAATCCAAGACCCTGTGCCGATAGTTTCGATTTCAGGCAACGTCGGTTCTGTCGATAAGAATTCACTTGGAGTGGTGGTTACGATAGTTGGATGAGATGCTAAGCGCGAATACCACTCATGCATGAAGGGACGAGCATTGTCTTGATGTTGGAATTCAGACATAAACATCCAATTTTCTCCGTCAAGTGCAACAGTCAACAAATGCTCGGAAGGGTCCTCGCCGGCATCAAGTAATTGTTGACGAACATTATCGAGGTAGGCGATGAAATCTGACACCGCAGCTTCGGGAGTCATCGTCCCATACTGAAAAGCAATTCTATCGGATATGACACGGTCACGAAATACCACTGCAACCTCACCACCATCTTCACCAGTAACCTTCCATGGTGTCGCTAAATTACTTGCATCATCAACATCAATTAGATTGCCAGAGTTGTCGGTAGATTGGAGCAGAATTTCTTCATCACTAACCATCCACTGGATTCCAACATCAGCAACAGGCTCAACCATTGCTGGAGAAACCGCCTGTTCGCTTGGCCACATACCAGTTGGCCTAAAGCCAAGTTTTGCCTCAAACAAGTCCATACCGTTGACTAGATGGTCTTGAACGTCTACTGGCCAAGAGTCTTTGTTAACTCTAATACCATCTTCCATAGTCCAGCCATCCATCATCAAAAGTGGCATAATTGGATGATAGTACGGCGTAGTAGTTAACTCAATTTGACCTTCAGCAGCTAGTTGACTATACATTGGTAGAACATTTGCCATGTGTTGGTGTTGTTGATCTATGACATACATCAAATCGGTATGAGTATACTGGCCATTTTGCATGAATAAATCAATTAATCCTTGATCTCGGTGAGATATATCATATTCTCCTAAGACATAATCTGGTGAAAATTGATACAGGTACCAAAGCACTTGTAAATCTAGATAATCTTGTGGAGATAATAATATATCATCCATGATGGTTGCTGGCTTTAGATTATGTAACGTCATATCATAAAGTTCAGAATACCTGGCACTAGATGGATAAAGCCATGATTGGATATGTCCTGTTTCAGAGACGTTGTAAATCCAGCCACTATTCCAAAAGGATTGAAATTGCATAGTGTGTAATTCTAAGGCGGTGGCATTGGGATAATTTCCTTCTGGCCATGGTCGCTTTGCCATATCTGTATGGTCATCAAGGGTTTCATTTTCATAATAATCAACTAATTGTTCAATAAATGACGGGACTAGATTGTAGGTTACTTTGGTGCCAGTTTGTGCGAGTATTCCCGGAGAATCCACATATTCAGTCATTGCGTGAACTCTTACCCACGGCATCTCGTAGGTATTGGTTAGCTTATTCTTGTAATATGGTTGATGTTGATGGAAAATAATTGCTAAGTTAAGAGCATCATCAACCTTGTCTATTGCTCCGTTTTCTATTACTGGTAGAGTGTTTGGTACTGTTGCGTTATTCCTATTATCAAGATGATAATAATGGGTAAAGGTTTCTGCGCCATTAGAACTTGAGGGGTTGTCTACTGGGAATGAAGTCCAAACATTTCCTTCGTCTTGCCATTGGGCATAAACCATGAATTGCAAACTAGTTGGTGACCCAATTGCTGACCAAGGGATGGCCATTTCTGTCACCGTATTGTCAGCCCATCCAACATAGATATCCGATTCAGGTAATGGTCCTTGGTCTTGCCAAGCCGTCCCATCAAAGGCAAACTTTTGGTTATATGTTGAGTCTTCTAAAGCAAAACCATAATCGGCAGAAAATGGCAACGTGTGGGCAAATCCCCAATCTTTACTGAGGACTGAGCCACCTTCGCTAGTATTGAAGTAAACGAATAAATCTGCTCCTGATAAAGAATCTGACCAATCTGTACCTGTCCAAGCGAGGTAGAAATTATCATCATCCCATGTTGAATAATAGGTGACTGCATTGTCGTCTAAGGCCATTTCGCTATCTGAGGACCATTCGGTAACATCACCGTCAATGGTTATCGTTTCTGGAGTCAGTGCGGATACGAAACCCAAGCCTGCTTGCAAACAGAATAATGTAACAATAAATACCGCAGTCGCCCTCATTAAAACAACCCACAATATGATAACTTGAAAGGGTTTATTGTCAACCGTTCAGATATGAGCAGTGAGGTTGGCGTGCTATGTCACATTACCTCGCTACCCAATGGAAAGATTTCAGACGGGGCTAAGTTCGTTGATTTTCTAAATCAAAAAGGTTACTCAAAATGGCAGTTCTTACCGCTAACTCCGCCAGACAAACATGGTTCACCATATGCATCTCCTTCGGCATTTGCTGGACATTTTGGTTTGTGTACTGGAACTAATTCTAGGCAACTAATTGAAGAAGAATATTGGCTTGAAGACTGGGCATTATTTGCCACGATTAGCGCAGAGTTCCCAAATAAAGATTGGACTCAGTGGCCAAAACTATTACGCGACAGAGACCCTGTCGAGATGGCAAAATGGCGTGATAGAATTGGCGAGGAAGTTACCAAGCAAGGTATATTTCAAGATGAATGGTTGGCGTTGAAAGACCATGCTAATCAGTCAAATATCGAACTTGTTGGTGATTTGCCAATTTTTATTTCCCATCATTCTGCAGATGTGTGGGCTCATCGTGAATTATTCCAATTAGACGAGGCGGGTTTACCGATTGTTGTTGCCGGAGTGCCGCCAGATTATTTTAGTGAAACGGGCCAAAAGTGGAATACTGTATTGTATAACTGGGCTGAGCATGAAAAGAGTAATTGGGTGTGGTGGCGCATGCGAATGGCCAGAATGTTAAGATTATACGATGTTGTTAGAATAGACCATTTCAGGGGTTTTCATTCTGCTTGGGCCGTACCAAGAGACGCAGAAAACGGAATAATCGGACAATGGCAAGAAGCGCCTAAAGAGAAAATTATTGAGCAGCTGATCGAGGTTGCTGGTGATGAATCAAGAATAATTGCTGAGGATCTTGGTATTATTCCGCCTGAGGTTATTGATTTACGATTGAAATTTAATCTAAAAGGCATGGCAGTTTTACAATTTGGCTTCGATGATGACTATACTACAAGCCCGCACCACCCCAGTAACATTTCTGCGATGCAGGTAACTTATACTGGCACCCATGATAATGACACCACCCTTGGTTGGTGGAATTCTATCAAAGATACTAGTAAGCGGAGAGTTATAGATTTGATTGGGGATTCAAACGATATTATCGGTTCAATGATTGATTTAGCGACTAATTGTAATAGTGAATTATGCATTATCCCGCTGCAAGATATTCTGCGATTGGATTCTGCTGCGCGCATGAATATTCCTGGTGTTGAACAAGGTAATTGGCGATGGCGATTTTCATGGCCTGAACTAAATTAGGCGACATTGTCTAGAGAGGGGCATTATCATAACCCCCCTTTGATACCGTTTCTACGAATGGGACACATTGGTTACTTCACTGCAGAAATTGGTTTGTGGTCTGAATTACACACATATTCGGGCGGACTTGGTGTTTTAGCAGGAGATCATGTCAAGTCTGCGGCAGATGCTGGGATCGATTTAATTGGCGTCACGCTGCTATATCGGGAAGGCTATGGCCGACAACATATTGACCAAGATGGCAATCAATCTGAGTCGTTTGCAGCACTTGATCCCGCTGACCATTTAATCGATACTGGATTAGAATTGATGTTGCCCCTTGATGGAACAACAATATACTCTAGAATTTGGAAAGTCGAAGTTGTTGGAATAACCGGTCACGTCGTACCAGTGTATTTCCTTGACACCCATCACCCTAAAAATTCAGAATACCATCGTGTACTCGGAGCGAGATTGTATGGCGGGGATGATGAGGTCAGAATTAGACAAGAGTATTTACTTGGTGTAGGTGGATTGCGATTACTAAATCTGCTACGCATAGAGCTAGATGGTCTGCATCTAAATGAAGGACATTGTACCTTTGCACTACTTGAATTATTAGACAAGGGCTGGACTAGAGAAGACCTCGAAAAGAAAATACTGTTCACCACGCATACACCGGTTCCTGCCGGTCATGACCGATTCAACTGGGATTCGGTAAAAGCCGTACTTGGTGATATGTTACCAGAAGATGCAAAACAATTGGTGATTGATGCTGGAGACCCAGAAAACGGCAAGAAATGTTCAATGTCACACCTTGCTGTAGGATTAGTTGAAAAAGTGAATGCTGTGTCAAATCTCAATGCAATAGTTGCTTCGGGAATGTATGGCGAGACTCATATTCATCCAATTACCAACGGCGTTCATCATATCACCTGGACCTCCCCTACAATGGCGGAATTATATAACAATCAACTGCCAAATTGGCAAAGCGACCCAACTCAGTTAGCTTATTCTGGCAAACTTTCTGATGAAGACCTACTTGCGGCTAGAGAAAAAAATCGTAGTATCTTTCGTGAATTAGTCAAAGCATCAACGGGAGTTGAACTGCATAAAGAAAAACTGACAGTTGGATTTGCTCGACGATTTGCTACCTACAAAAGAGCGAATCTAGTCTTCAGCGATATCGAGCGTTTGAGAGAGATTGCTGGTGGTGAAATACAATTCGTGTTCTCTGGAAAAGCACATCCAAAAGATGAAGGCGGTAAGCAGTTGATTAGAGATATTTATGGCAGCGCGAAGCAAATAGAAGGTGAAATACCAGTTGCATTTTTGGAAAATTATGACATGGATACCGGTTTAGCTATTACCAGTGGGGTTGACATTTGGCTCAATAATCCAATCAGGCCGCTAGAGGCTTCAGGAACTTCGGGGATGAAAGCCGCAATGAATGGTGTGCCAAATTGCTCAATTCTTGATGGGTGGTGGCCTGAAGGATGTCAGCACGGCGTTAATGGATGGGCAATTGGTGAATCTGAAGACGACCGAGATGATGAGCGGGATGCTAACAATATTTACCAAGTCTTGGAACAAGAGGTGTTGCCAGCATGGCGGCAACGTGGCACTGTATGGGCCAATATTATGCGCTCAAGCATTGCCACCTCGGCAAGATTTACTGGGGCTCGAATGATTACAGATTATCTGCGATTCTACCAATCCTTCAAAGATTAATCACTTCTTTCTACTAACAAAAAATAGCATTATCAAGCCAACAAATACCGCTACTGCAAGGGCAGATCTAACAAATTCCCCTGCAGTGGATTTAGCATCAACCGACTGCTCACCACATGGTTGACAATCGGGTACCGGGCAGAAGTCATTGATTGGAATCTGGATTGTCTCTCCGCAACACATAGGGCAATCTTTCACCAATAAGTCGGTTTGATTACTAGGCTGAGTTGTGTTGGTATTATCTTGGATAACTGAATCATTATTGCTATTATTAACTTGAGAATCTGTGTTATTATCCTGATTATCTATTGGGTAGCTGCAACTTCCATCGTCTTCGGTAGCATCATTTTGATAGTTTAATGCACTATTATCTGTACAACCTAAAATCTGTTGAGGCTCGACCGGGGAATTTGTGGTATTTGTTTCATTACTGGGCCATATTACGGTAAAAGTATGTTCAAGAGTTGATGTTGGACAATCATGCCAGTCGCCTTCTGGGCCGCAATTAAGTATTATAGCATTGAACAATAAATTGATTAATGTGCCGTTTGGAATAATTTCATTGACTGCTAATTGCCAAGACATATTGTAGGATGTTTCGGGAAAAATCATGTAGAACCATTCAGTATAATCGGGAAGACCGGTGACTAAATTATTGTCAACAGATGAGTTGACTCCAGGGTACTGCAGGTCTTTATTGCAGGTATTTGTCAAATCTAGAGTGATGAAATAGGTCGCATTCATGGTGAAATTATTGACAATTAAACAATGACTATCTGGCTCTCTTGGCGGCATTGTAGGATTAGCATCTAATTCGATAATAGTGACAGAGTTACTAGGGATGTTAATGCCCGTAGATGATAGTGTTGCTTCGCCAAATCTAATGAGGTCACCCGAATCAAAGTCTTGATGAGTGAGTGATTGGCCTCGGTTGAGAATTATCGACATGTTTTGTTCAGCGTGAGACATATCGTAGATTAGCACATCTGGGCTAGCATAGCGAGTTGAGTAACTACCCTGTTTGAGAGCTATTGACTCAGCGCGTAATTGACCTATTTGAGAAATATTATCGAATAATGATTGTTCAAATTGGCTCCAAGTGGTCATATTACGGTACATATGCCGATTATCTGGGTCTGCTCCACCGTATTCGCCGTATTCATCGCCATAATACAGTAATGGAGCACCAGGAGTAGTAAGAAGCCAGCCGTATGCTTGTAATACTGCTTGATAGGCAGTCTCATCGCCAGGCTGGCCTGGTAGTCCATCTTCTTGCCATTGATTGTTAGCATCCCCAGTCCCAACATCTGCTCTACTGGCTATTCTTGGAACGTCATGGCTACCTACATAGGGAACCATTGTTGACCCTTCAACGTACTGATCTTGGCTTCTATTGGTCCAATAATCTAGATGCTGATAATCTTCAATCCCTTGAGTAAAGACATTGTCAACAACTGCGTGATAGAGGACAAAATCTGCTTGGCCATCTAGTGAGTCTTCACCAATATACTGGTTGATAGTGTCGTATTGAAATTGGTTGTCAGCAAGGCTATGTCCTGACCAGCCCATTGCAGTCTCCCCTTTTAGATAGTAATCTGTTCCTACTGTTTCAAAGCGCTCGTTAATTCTAGTAGCTAAATTAGTAATTGCTAAATCTTCTACGTGTTTTACCGCATCGATTCTAGCACCATCAAAATCAAATTCTTCTAGCCACCATAATGCATCTTCAATAAATTGTTCAGATGCATTACGAACTTTCCAGTTGACATCCGGCATGTATGTAGTAAATTGGCAATCAAGCCGATGTTCGGTCCAATCGCAATTCGCTGAACCACATAAACATCCTTGATTGAACCATTCCGGATTATCTTGGTAGTAGGTATGGTCTTCATGAACGTGATTAACAACATAATCCATCATCACACGAATACCTGATTGATGGGCTGCATCAACCATGGTTTTGAGTTGGTCTGCCGTACCAAGCCTAGGGTCAACTTGTCGTGGCTCAACAGGCCAATAGCCGTGATATGCGGCCACGTCATGTTGTCCGTCACCAGCAATCCCTGTGCCTTGAGCATTGGTGTTAAGTGGGGTTAGCCATAGAACATTTACTCCAAGTTCAGCAAAATAACCAGATTGAATTTTGCTGGTGACTCCTTCAAGGTCCCCGCCCATCCAGTCAGCACCGGCAGCTGCGCCAGTAGACAATGGGTCATTACTCATGTTGCCGTTGATATAACGGTCGGTCATTATCATGTAAATCAAAGACTCTTCCCAAGAAAAATCACTTTGTGGACCGGTCCAAAATGGTACTAAATGATCATACGCAACATTACCATTAGTATCGGTTATTGCCAAATCAAGCGTGTGTTTTCCGTCGCCTAAACCAGCCAAATCCAGCGTCCATGTCATGGCCACCTCATCCCAAATAGCTGCTTCTAAGCCTGATGGAATACCGTCTGGCCCTGCCCCACTAGTACCGGGCAGAAAACTAATTATTAGTTGCTGATTAATTATTTCGCTAGCAAAATTGGGACGAACTGAATCCTTAACTCGAACAATAGAATTTTCAATATTGTCACAATAACCACGATACGGGTTTGCTGGGTCAAAAATATACTCTCCATCAACGATTAATTTGTAGCAATATAGTCCTTCATCAATTGAAATAGTAGTAGACCAAATACCGTTTTGTTCGGATAATGATGAGGTTTCACTCCAATTCCATTCGCCAATTAATTCAACTGTTGAAGCAGCGCCAGACCAGGTAAATACGGTTTGGCCATCATCATAATCAATCTCTGGATTATCTGCCGTTACCGGCACCATTGGCAACAATAATACCGTTAGGAATAAGATTGCTACGGCTACTTGATTACGCATCTGCCTCACCCACTAGGTTATTCTGTTTTCTTGAAAAGGTTGTTTGCTGTTTGTACCAAGTCATCGATGTGTTGACAAAGGAAGCCTTTGACGAACTCGTTTGCTGGGTTATGATATGCATTTAGCGGCTCATCGTGTTGCTGTAGCACACCTTTGTCGAGTATAGCAATTCGATCTGCCAAGGTCATCGCCTCGATTTGGTCGTGAGTAACATAAATTGTCGTAGTTCCAAGCTCATCATGTAATTTACGGATTTCGCTGCGCATCTGATGTCTTAATTCAGCGTCTAAATTCGACAATGGTTCATCCATCAACAGTACTTTTGGTCTACGTACTAATGCTCTACCAAGAGCAACTCTTTGTCTCTGACCGCCGCTTAACTCCTTGGGTTTTTTATCGAGGTGGTCAACTAAGTCTAGCATTTCCGCAGCTTCTTGGACTCGTGCCTTAATCTCATCACCGCTTAGTTTTGCTTCACCCTTGGCCATGCGCAAACCAAACGACAGATTGTCGGCAATTGACATGTGTGGATACAAAGCATAAGATTGGAATACCATTCCTAAACCTCTTGCTCCGGGTGGCAAATGATTGACTGTCACGTCATCAATTTGTATTTCGCCACTAGTAACTTCTTCTAGTCCAGCAAGCATTCGTAGAGTTGTTGACTTACCACAACCAGACGGGCCCAGTAATACCAAAAATTCGCCGTCTTTTATGTCTAGATTTAGTTCTTTTACTGCTTCAAAGCCGTCATCATATTTCTTTGATACCGAGTTATATCTTACATTTACCATTTTATCACCCTTTAACTCCACCTGCAGATAGCCCCTCGATGAGGAACTTCTGGAAGAATAAAAACAGCAACGCAACTGGCAAGCTAACCAAAATGCTAGCGGCGGCAAAATCTCCCCATGCTTGCCCAGTTGAGGAAATTAATGAAGCAAGGCCGACCGGCAATGTGTACATATCGTTGGAGGTATTGAAGGTCAGGGCGAGAAGGAATTCATTCCAGGCAGCAAGGAAACTAAACAGAGCAGTTACTGCCACGGCTGGCATCGATAATGGTAGCACGACTTTGGTGAAAACTTGGAATTGGTTACAGCCGTCTAAAGTGGCTGCTTCTTCAAGTTCACGGGGCACGGTATCGAAGAACCCTTTCAACATCCAAACGCATAATGGTAATGCAGTTACACAGTATGCAAGAATTAATCCGAGATGAGAATTAAGCAAGCCTAGAGTTTTCATAACCAAGAAATAAGGCACTAAGATAATTATTCCAGGGAACATTTGCACTAATAGGAACGCGAACATAGATACGTCTCGCCCGGTGAATTTGTATCTACTAAACGCATATCCAGCCGGAATTGCAATTACTAATCCAAGTAAACTTGTACCGATTGAAACGATTAAGGAATTTCTAAACCAAATCCAAAAGGAGTCTCCTTCAAGTATCTTTGAAAAGTGCTCACTACTAAACGAATCTCCAATTTCACCACCAAGCGCATTCCCCGGAGATAAGGCAATATCAAATATCCAAATTATTGGAATTAAAGTGATTACTGAAAAGTGTAATAACGTTGCATGAGAGCCGATTTTTTGGTATTTCTTGTTTAATTCGAAGTTTCTTGAAAGCCCATATTCAACCGCAGAAGTTGACAATTCGCGGGTTGCCCATACCGATACTGCCTGATTTGATAACCAGAATAATGCGATCAGTCCAGGAATTATCATCCAAGCACAAAGCCAGAAATTAAACATGGAGATTGGCATCAGGATTAAACGATAAATGCCAACTGCGATTATTGCTCCTGATAATAGCAGCGAAATATTACGTTTGTTGGGGTTGTTAGCTGCAGGCAAAAAGTTACGTAAAGCCGCTAATACTGTACAGCCAAACAGACCGAGCAGCAAGATTTGGGTATCACCACGCAGATAATCAAATGTCAGCAACACGATATTGACTACTGTTGCCACAACTAGCCAACGTCTCAAGGCTAAAACTTCTGCTGGAATATACCAAGCACGAATCACTCGCTCGCTAATCATGCAGCCGCCTCCGTTGCATTAGTTTGCTTCATGTAAGTCCATGAGAATGCTAAAAGCATGAGGAAAATTATCACTGACCATGCTGCTGCGACGCCATATGCGCCGTCTCTAAAGGCTACATCGTAGACATAAGTGATCAAAATATCTGTTTGACCAGGTTCTCCAAAGTAGAGATTCGGCCCCCCATCGGTCATTAAGTAAATTACATTGAACATATTGAAAGTCCAAATAAATCCAAGCAAGGATAACGGCACTAATGCACTTTTCAGATTAGGCAGCGTCAAGTGTCTAAATGCATCCCATCCTGTAACACCTTCAACCTCAGCAGCCTCATACATGTCCTTTGGTAGGGCTTGTAACGCACCACTAATGGACATCATCATGAATGGAACTCCAAGCCAAATATTTACCAAAATGACCACGATTTGGGCTCCAGTTGGATCAGATAAGAAATTGATATCCGTGCCGAGTAAATCGTTAATCAGGCCGTCAGGTTGGAACATCCCTTTCCAAACTAAGACCGAAATATAGGATGGCACCGCCCAGGGCAATAGCAAAATAGTTCGATAAGCGGTTTTCCCCTTGAGGTCGGCACGCTGTAAAATTAGGGCTAGAAATAGTCCGATTCCGATGTGCGCAGTGACATTAACAACCGTCCAAACCAAGGTAAATATCGTCACTCTAATGAACCCAGAAGCGGTTATTACCTCCCAAAAATTAGTCAGTCCAATGAAGGCTTGCTCACCTAAGTGAGTTTGGTCAGCATCGGTAAACGATAGCCAAAAGCCGTACATTACCGGGTAAAATGTTAGAATTGCCAAGGCCAACATTGCTGGTGCAATGTAGAAATGGGCCAACCGTGAATTGGTGCGACCTAGTTGCACGTCGCGATATCGCCCATAACTAAGCAGGGCTATTAGCGAGAGAACTATTGCTCCAATAGCAAACAAAACAGGTGAGGTGTCTCCGGCTTCAGGCCGCTGGTCAGCAACGCCAGTTACGGCTTCAAAACTCATGACCTGCCCGTTTGGTGAATATACCTCAATTAGGTGTAATTTATCTGGAATCATCCCTGTTAAACTGCATTTTATTTGTTGAGTTGTATCAGGAAACAGCCTAATATGGCCGCTTTGGTTCATTTGATTGCCGTCCGCAGTACAGGAATCATAACCGCTATTTGTGACACCTTGTCCAACATCTAATTGTAATTTAGTGTGTAGTTTTCCATCGACATAAATCGTGTAATTTTGTGAACCATCGGTAGAAATATTTGCGTCAATTACCCGATAGCCTAGGTTCGGTTCTACCGGGTCTGCACGCTGCAGATTCTCGATTAAAGAAATTAATTCATCATTGGCGTCGCTCAAAGCATCGGTGGTACTTGCAGTGCCAGTATATGCTTGTTCAAAAGCAGTGGAAAGGGGGCCGTATATCAGCGACATAGCACGAGTAGTTGGGGCTGGAGTGGCTAGTTTAGTTTGTTCTAAAAATCCCGAAATCACCTCGTCATTGATAATCGCTGGATCCGTATCAAGCGCTACGTGCGTTGGCATGGTGTAGGTTTCTAGAGCAAATTCTTGCTGGACTGACTGTGATGATAGCCAGAGCGCCAATTCAGTTGCGGCTACCTTGTGAGCACTTTGTTTGCTTACCGTCCAGCCTTTGTAAGTGACAAGTGGTGACATACGTTCACCTGATTGAACAACTGTTGGTAGCAAGGTTTGTCCAATATTTAGCCGACTGTCTTCATAGGTTGCCCAATTCCACGGACCGTCAACAATCATTGCTGCTTTAGAAGTGATAAACTGGTTCTTCATTCCTTCAATTTGCGTTCCAGTAGCGACTACTTCTTCGGTTAACTCCAGATCAAGCATCCATCTCATCGCTTCACTAGAGCCGTTTGAATCAAGTGTTGGATTGCCTTGCCCATCAAACAAACTACCGCCAAATCCTTCCTGGATTGGAAACCACCAGTAAGCAGTTTTTATCGGTAAAGCAAGGCCCTGAACATCTTGTTGGGTTAGTTGTTGGGCAGCTGCTAGAAGATCTTGCTCGGTCCAATTTTCATTGGGATAATCTAGTCCCTCAGCATCGAATAATGCTTTATTGTAAATCAATGAAAGGCAATCTTGGCTAGCTGGGATTCCATATAATTCCTCGCCGTAGCGCATTGAATCAAGTGCTCTTGCTTCAAATTGAGCTCTATCTTGCGGTGTTAGGTGCGGGCGAAGGTCCTCTAGTAGCGGATATCCGTCAACTCGTACTTCACCAATTGCCCCAAGTTGGTCACTAGAAAGTCGCATCAAATCGGGTGCTTCACCACCTTGAGCAGCAGTCATGAATAATTGGTCAGCATTACCAAACGGCACTAGGGTAATCTCAACCGTAATATTTGGGTGTGCAGTTTCAAAATCTCTAACTGCATTGGTAAAAGCCACCTCTTCCTTGCTTTCAGCAGCAAAAGTATGCCACGCTTCGATAGTTATTGGCCCATCGCTAGCCGAGGAAGTTGGCTCGTCATCGCTGCCAAAATCCAAACAGCCAGGCACGACAAATAGCATTACCATGACTGTGGCAAATATCTTAGGAAAAGGAAGCCGCTTGCCTTTCCCCCTGAGCATAGACTGGCGTCTTGTTAACCGAGATAAAAGGGGTTTGGCCAACCTCTTAGTGATTTGAAATTGTTTAATCAAGCAATTCTTTGCTTGAGCGCTTCGACGGTAAGTACGCTTACTGCGACTTGAAGATTGTAAGATGGAACAAAACCGTCCATGGGCAACCTAACGATGTAATCAGAGGCGTCTAGGGTCGCTTGACTAACTCCTTCACGTTCTGCACCGACTACAAGCAGAACGTCATTGGACATGTCGACATCCCAAGGCGCTCTATCGCCAACATCTTCGGCGGAAATAATGGTCAAATTGTGGTTTTTTGCACATTGTAGGATTTCTTCTGTACTGCTGTAGATGACTGGTATGAAACGATCTGCACGCATACTAGCACGGCGTATAGTACGGCGTTCTTCGTGAGTTTTGGCCACGTTTATTACTACGCCATTAGCGCCACTAACTTCTGCTGCCCTAATGGCAAAACCAAGGTTAGTCGAATAAGTCACGCCGTCAAAGAACCATATCGTGCCGCCTCTTGACATTAATTCGTCCATTGAATCTGTTTGAAAACGGCCAATTAGCGCCAGTGCGTCGACATGCCCTGCAGCAGACATACGCCACAAATCATTGGTTGAACCTTCTTCCAACGGTATTTCCAGTTCTAGGCACAGTTGACGGATTTGTTGTGTATCCTTTTCCCGGTCAACAAGTATACGGTCGATAGCCACTCCATCACTGAGCGCCTGAAGCACAGCTTCTGCTCCAGTTATCTGTCCGGCCATGAACCTCTGTCATGGATTACCCTCATGAGCCTGTCCACTATGGCAAAACCATGGCGAAACAGCACAGTCCGCGTTTTTTGGCAATTGTTGAAGCAGCACGCAGTGAAATTAGTGAATGTAATGCAGCAGAATTAACCGCACTTGTGAAAAAGGGAGCGGTGGTGATTGATGTTAGAGAACAGCACGAGTTTGCTACTGGACATTATTCTGGCGCCCTACACATTGGTAAAGGTGTGATTGAGCGCGATATTGAAAAACATGACATTACCGAATCTGACGAGATAATTTTGTACTGTGGTGGTGGTTTTCGTAGCGCTATAGCCGCAAAATCATTGCAGGATATGGGTTATAGTGGTGTTATTTCTCTATGGGGCGGCTGGCGAGGTATCCTTGCTGAAGGTCTTGAAACAACGAAATAATCAACTTCCCTAAGGAGAATGTTCGCGCAGTATCGCGAAGGTAGACTGATAAAGGGGAGTTTTGTCGGCATGTTGCTGAGAAGCGGTGATAACATGGCTCAAGGACTATATCAACACGTTCGTGCAACTTGGAGACGCCCTAAGGATGCCTTGCCGCACATGTTCCGTCAGGAGCGCATGGCGCAATGGCGTAGAGAGCCTGTCAACTGTAAAATTGACCGCCCAACCCGTATTGATGCTGCTCGCAGAATGGGCTACAAAGCCAAGCAAGGCGTAGTCATGATCAGAACTCGTGTTCGCCGAGGTGGACTTAGAAAGGGTAAGATTCACATGAAGAGAAAGCCATCAAAGGCCGGTATCTCCAAGATTACCATGGCAAAGAATATTCAAAGAATCGCCGAAGAGCGTGTTGCCCGTCACTTCCCTAACCTGGAAGTACTCAACTCATACTGGGTTGGCCAAGATGGTAAGCACAAGTACTACGAAGTGATTATGATCGATACTCATCATCCTGCTATCATCAGTGATAAGCAACTTGGTGTATTCTGCTCCGCTAACGGTCACAAGGCTCACAAGGGTCGTGTCTACCGTGGTAAGACCTCTGCTGGAAAGCGTGGTCGTGGTCTGCATAACAAGGGTAAGGGCGCTGAGAAACTACGTCCTTCTCTAAAGGCAAACCAAAACCGTGGCAAGTAGTCTGTAACTTATCGTCTACAATCTCTTGCTAGATTGTTAGGCAATATACAAGTTGGCCGATTTTTCATTCAGGAAACCATAGCGAAAATACGCTTAGCCCACTGGTTGACCACAAACCATGCAGTAATCACCTTGTGCCGGGGTTAACTTTCCGCATGAAGAACAGGTTCGGTAGGCGTGAAGCTCTAGTACGGCGTTCTGTTTTACCATAATCCATGCTACCCACGCATAGAGTGTTGTCAAAATAAGGAACAGTCCGACTATCGCAGTCTTACCAAGGGAAATAAATTGGACGCCCATGGCAAAGAGAAAGAATATTCCCGCAGTAAATACGTATACAGGCCACTTCAAACGCATGTCAACAAGCCTAACGTTGTCTCTTTACTATTTCATATATTTCATCAGAGTAATGCCAATGAGCAGTGCAGATTTTGTCTTTCGTTGTTGGATAGAGTTGAATAAGTGTTGACACTTTGTTCACCTCATGGCAAGTGTTACTGAGTACGGACTACTAATTGCTGGGTGCGCATTAGGAATCGGGATCGGCTTCTTAATTGCTAAGAATAAATATTCTACAGAAGCCATCAAAGCATCAGCTAAAGCCGAGGCTCAAGCGGCTGCTAGCCAACAAAGCAAGGATTCAATGAAGGCCGAAATGGAAAGTATTGCGTCTATAGTAGCAAGACAAAACTCTGAAGATTTTCTTAAGCTTGCTGAAGAACGCTTAGGTAAACATCAATCTGAAGCAAGTAAAGATTATGATGCTCGCAAAAAGGAAGTTGAGTCATTAGTAGAGCCTATCAAACACCACTTAGAGAAGTTAGAACTAGCCACTAATGAAATGGAAAAAACTAGACAAGGGGCTTACTCAGAAATCTCCACTATGGTCAAGGGTTTGCAAGAACAGACTACCAATCTACGCGATACAAACGTCAAGTTGTCTACCGCTTTACGTGGCTCAGTTAAGGCTCGAGGCGATTGGGGGCAAGTTGCTTTGAAGAATATCGCTGAGGCTGCTGGAATGCTAGAACACTGTGATTTCGATATCGAATATACTTTGAAATCTGGCGCAGGTGGGGCACGAGTAGATTTACTTGCTAAGATTCCTGACGGAGGCAGTGTTCCTGTAGACTCAAAGGTCCCTCTTGCTGCATATTGGGACGGCCTTGATATCGATGACCCTGATGCCCGAACCGATAAAATGAAAGAACACGCAAAAAATCTTAAGAAGCATATTGACGATTTAGCAAGTCGAAATTACCCAAGCTTAATTGGAGGGTCAGATTTCACAGTAATGTTTATTCCTGCCGAACCAATTCTCTCTGCCGCCTTTGAATATGAGCCTTCATTGCAAGAATATGGCTTCAACAAACATGTTTTGATTGTAACGCCAGTGACCTTACTTGCGCTGCTTAGGACTGTGAGCCTTTACTGGCAACAGCAATCTATGGCCGACAACGCTAAAGAAATTCATACACAAGCACGAGAGTTCTATGATAGAGTTGCTAAGTTCAGCGCTGATCTAGCTAAAATGGGGCGAGGTATCACTACTGCAGTGGGCGCCTATAATGATGCGGTTGCTACATATGATGCTCGAATAATACCATCTGGAAAGAAATTAGAATCTTTGAGAGTAACCGAGGGAGCTCAACGCAAAGTCGATGAAATTCCGCAAGTGGATAATTCAGTAAAGAACCTCAAGCATTTGGCAAATAAAAGTGACTAAACCCAAACATCGTTAGATGCTGTAAGCTCACCTTCTGCTTCACCGGTATTGACTACCCCTTTAGGCTCAACTAGGAGAATCTTACATTCTTCCTCTGAGTATGGTTTGTGCCGCAGGCCTTTAGGGACAACATACATTTCTCCAGCATTAAGTTCGATAGTTTGTTCGGCGAATTCAATTTTCAAACACCCTTCAATGACAATGAATACTTCATCAGTATCACTATGGTTGTGCCAGACAAATTCGCCTTTTACCTTGGCTAATTTGAACTGATAATCATTCATTTCAGCGATTACTTTTGGTGTCCAATGTTCACTGAATTTGGCAAATTTATCTTGGAAATTTATCTTGGCCATGCTAATGCTAGGCTGGTTTACCTTGAATAGATTTTTAAATTCGATTGATTAAGTAAAATTATGGACGGATTAGATAAACTCGGTGAGGAAGATTATATCCTCTTCGATGGTTTCAAAATCGTCCTATTTGGATGGTATGGTGGAGAATGGAATGGTGATGTAAGCTTTGGTAATACACCAAAAGAGGTAGTTCTAAACATGTCAAGAGGAAGTTGGAGTCCAGAAGAAAATGGCAACCCAACAGAATACATGGCAGGGGTACAATATAGGTCCTTTCAAGAACATACGTCTCTTTACCATGATGAAGAATCATTCTTACAGCTACTAATCAAAGATGATTCATTGAAGATATACAAATGGGAATGGGAGCCGGAACACAAATAATGCTATATGGCTCAATCAAAGATTTTTGATTCAACAATGATATGGTTCACCATCTGACCTCGACCACGGGATCATGTCACTAGTTGAATTTTCAAACAAGCCGTCCCATTTGCCACTACAAATTCGATAATCGGGATAATCATAATCACCCGCTGCATCAACTCTTAATCCAGAGAAACTGACCGACCTGTCACCCAATTGGTCAGCATGACCAGTAACGATTTTTACGTGAGAAACATTCTCTACCGTATTATCAAAAGCATGTCTAAACCACTGGTCAAAATAAAACTCATCTAGATAATATTCGTGAGAAGCATAGCGCTCATAATCCCCATACATGTGGAGCGAGTCGGTTTGTTGTACCCATTGCGTACTGTTATCGGCCATAGTATAGACTTCAATACCTGAATAACCGACAGATTGGCCGCCTGGATGGAACATAACTAGCATGCTAACCCCATCAATATCTGATACCTCTTGTAGTTCATATTCAAACTCAAACGCGGTTGATTCTCCCGTTTTATAGCGATATGTGCATATTCCGCCATTGATTACCAAATCCATATCAGAATACGTGCCATCTTCTCTATTCGGCTCATAGCCACGCATTGCTGTTTCAGATGCGGTATAAAGCGGCACTGTAACAGGATAATTCACGCTTTCATCGCACCATCGGTTTGGCATTTCATAATTATAGGTGTCATAATCATCTCCTAGGAAAATATCTTGTACAATACCAAAACCAAACATCAAAAAAATGATGAATGGGAATAAAGCAAATCTGCTTAAAACTCCAAGTGAATTAGTTGCTTTTTCAACATTATAATTCGATGATTCGGGATCTTGATAGTTTATTTTGCCAGCCCCTTTACTTACATTGCCTGTTGGCAGGCTAAGCAAATTTGTCAATTTCGCCCTATTGTTGCGACCAAAGCTACCACCGCCTGCACCTTGTGCTGCGTATAATTCTCCGCCCGAGGGATCAATTATTTTGAAATGGTAATATGTGGTTGAATTTGTATCACCATCTGAATCGGTAGAATAACTCACTTCTTCCCAGTGTTGTATTTTATCGCCTGCTTGTTTTTGATAAATGAAATCTACAGATTGTCCCCTATACCAGACAAAGGTAGAATCGTTGACGTAATGGTCTATTTTTGTATGTACGGAATAGGCAATCGCCAATCCAATAAAGGAGATGAAACCGGTGATTAGCAGTGGAAGAATTGCCCAATTGATCAGTGAAATTAAAGCAAAAAAGAGTGCCGCTCCCCCAACAACAATAGACGCTATATTTGGGAAATGGTGTGTCTCTTTGGGCCCTGATTGTTCTAGTTTTTGAATATCTATTGCCCTCATTTGAACGATTCTTTGCGAGGTAGAAATTTCATTATTTGGAGTAGTTGCTGCCCAAACACTGTCGGTTGTTATGGGATTTTCATTAGGAATATCTTCAGGAATTATCGACTCAAGGTAACCCATGGCCTGCCCAATATCGCCTTTTTGTTGGTGAATTATGTTGCCATCTAGCCAATGTTCAAACTCGGCTGTTTGGACATTCATCTGAAAAAATCTCTCTCCTGGAGCCAATTCTATCATGCAATATTTTTTGGATTTGAAAATTAAATTCATTACTTGATCGGACAATTCATTAGATCTTTCCAATGGGAGTTCTATTTTGTTCCCGTCTACATCAATCACCAGTGGATTGCTAAACAGTACTGCATCAGAATGGGGTTTAGTTGCTTTATTTTCTACTAAAAGCGGGTCCTGTTCAGCTGACGGGAGAGGGCGCGAGGGGGTTTCTTCATCGCCGACTTTAGCATCCCAGAAATTAGTTGACATGTTCTTATCCCTCGTCTAGTGGTTTTTTTGGTTTGTCCCGACCGTGTGCTAAATCAACCACATAAATTACAATAGATTGGGTATGAAATTAGGAATCTTTTCATCGGCTTTTATTAAACTTTGAAGATATTACTCCAAAGGTATTTTTTAGCATCATAACAACCAACAGAACTCCAATTAAGGGGAATGGTAAAACGCAGCATACTCCGAAATCTACGCCGGATAGACCAGGCTCAAGTACGGCTTCATACGGATTGTCTGGGTTGACATATACTGTGATTTCCTTGCCTTCTGGGTAGTCATCATCCGCATTTCTAGACCATGAATCACATGAATTATCTTTGCTAAAACTAACTACGTCACCATCGTAAGTTTTCCCATCGTAAGTATATTCATAATTAACCGCTAAACAGTATGTTGTACCTCCTTCGGAGTCGGTTGAGGAGCGTACATCACTGGAAGTAATTACTCCATTTGTGGCATTCCAATCACCAGTCCCCAGATCTGCTATTGCAGGTCCTCCAATAAGAAATAAAATTAGAAAAGAGATAGAAAACCAAATTCCTGCAAAAACCCACCCACCTATTAGGCCACTTACTGTCTCAATATTATTGAGTTGAATAGTATTATCCGACTCTTCTTCATAATCATAACTTGGTGGGCGCCAGACAGTTACACCCTCTTCTTGCATTGTTTGAGTCGCCAAATCAAGTATTTTCTGCGCCTCTGCTTTAGAGGTCACAAGTTTAATTCCAGTATTCTGTTTGAAAAAATCTAAACTCTTTTCCTCAACTGCCATTCGATTATCATTATACCATTGAACAATGTGTATGGCATCGTTATCGCTATCCCAATAGCCTACTGGGAAGTCCTCTAACTTAACATTGATTTTCACCTTGGTTTTCGAGACATCTAATTTCTTTGGTTTATTATCGTCCTTACCGACCGGTGCATCTCCAGAGAGTTTAGTATCCCAAAAATTATCGGACATTGGTTAAACCTAACTCACTTGTCTTTTGTGGCTTTGCCCTACATATCTGCTTAAGCTGGTTTAATCAAGGTTCAGTAGTTGGGTCCCAGCCAGAAACATAATTGCATTCTAGCGATTTTATTGCCTCATATTGACTAGAAATGTCGACATCTAGCGATTGAATATTCTCCACAATGCGCGCTGGATTACTTGACTTTGGAATAGTGATACAACCTTCATCATAACAGAACTTTATCGCAACTTGGGCCGGAGTACATCCGAGTTTCTCAGCAATCATGCCAAGTTGTGGGTCGTCAACTTTGTGCCCTCTAGCAAGTGGGGAATAGGCCATTACTTTGGCACCTGCGTCCTCTGTAGCTTGTTTTAGTTGTGGGCGCTGCAACCATGGATTGAATTCTACTTGATTTACACTGGGCATATATTTTGCATAACCTTTCATGGCCGCTAAGTGGCTAGGCCCGTAATTTGACACACCAATTGCTTTGACCCAACCTTGCTCAAGGCAGTATTCCATTGCTTGCCATACAGGAGTGCGATGGTCTGGATTTTCCGGTGGCGCGTGTACCAAGTATAGATCGATATAATCCATGTTAAGTAATTCCAGTGACTTCTGGCAGTGCTCGATTGTGTCATCGTAACCGGTTGCATGACCTCGACGAAGTTTTGTCGTAATGAATAGTGATTCACGCGCAACTTTTGATTCTCTAATCGCTTGTCCAACCTCATGTTCGTTATTGTAAGCCCTAGCTGTATCGATGTGAGTATAACCTGCATCAAGGGCTTTGAGTACTGAATTCTTACATTCCCCCTCCTTTGACATAAGGAATACTCCTAAGCCAAATTGTGGTACTTCGTGAACGTAGGCTTCATTGCCATCCGGTGTGGTGTGACTAATGCGCATAAATTAGTGGAATCGTTGGGGGTTGATGAATTCCTCGTTTATTCCTCTTCTGACCAGGTTCGTCGCATGACCATACCGGTAATTTCTCCTGCTTCTAATGGATCTAAATCATGGTCGACAATCAAATGTTTGACAAGTTCATGTTGGAATACCATTTCCTTACACTTGGGACATTCGAGTTGTTTGGCTTGCCGGTATCCCATGAACTCAAGTCTGCCTCGCTTAGTCGAAAGACGACTGCCGGTTCGCAACAATACTGAGACAAACGCCACAACAAATAGGACAATGAAACATCCAAAGCCCATCATCACTCCTGAAGCAGTTGGGTTTTGCTGTAACTTTAAATTTTGATAGACTTTACCTTCAGGAGAGTTTTGATGTTTGCTTAAGTCAATTGTGTGTGTGAAGTTTTCACCTTTGAGAGTCAAGAGTATCTCGATTCCATCTTCTTCAGAATCCGCATCAATAACCATTGTGAACTCGCCATAGGCATTTGTCATTGCTTCTGTGCCGCGATATTGGTAGCACTCAAAAGCGCCTTGTTCACAATTTACGTAGACGTAACCAAGCGATACTGCTGAGTTATCAGCATAAGTTGCCTTACCCGAAATGCGGTATGTCTCTGCCGAAGCAAGAGGCATCAACAACAACAGTATTGTCGCCCACAGTAGGTGCTTCATAATACCAGCGAGTTTTGGTTGTTTAAAGAACCTTGATTGGTTTCTAATAACAAGTTATTTGCATCTTACGGGATGTTTTGGTTCGTATAATTGTCGGGATTTTTTGGCTATTAGATAGATTGCGGAACCAAGTAGAGTCAAGAAAAATAACCATCCAAAGCCGGCAATTGCAAGAAAGATATAGCCAGCCATGTTGAATGAATCCTTAGCCTCAGCATTGGTTGATTCTGCTTGTACTGAAGCAGCAGTCATCACCATAATAATGCCCAGCAATAAGTACAACTGGAATCTATTTTTAATCATCATTATTCGCCTCAAACCAATAAAAAGGCGATGTTTGCGAGAAGTATAGCTACTGTTAACCAAACACTTAGTTTATGCAGCAAATCAAACTTTTTGCCGTTTCCAGAATCGGTTGCCCGATTGGTTGCAGGGATTATCCCATAACAGACCCCTGAGGCGAATAAAGTAAATCCAGAAATACCCAAGTGGATGTTATTGCCATCACCGCTTGATACCATCACCGCGATACTAGCGAGTGCTAGAAAGCAGATTAATGCGAAGAATTTTGGCCAAATAGCGCGTATGGCGGTGCCGAAATCTTCAATCTTAAGTTTCTTGAACATTGTCGGAGCGATTATCGATACTTGGAAGACAATAATGCCGGCTATTGCTCCGGGAATGTAGAAGTGCATGATTCGGGGAAATTCCGGTGACTTAAAAATAAGGGTATTAATTGAGATTTCAAGAAATTTATAATTTGATAAATAACTCACTGTTAGATTAATTGTGTGGGGCCCGGACAAAGACTGGCAATGCTTTAGGTGCTACAAAACCGATAAACCTGCAGTAATGCAATTGAATAAAGCTAACAAAAAGTGGTACTGTAGTGTTTGCATAAAGCCCGAAATTATCAACACGCCATATATTTTAACTGAAGACGAAGTTGCTAGTATCTCACTCAAATGTGATTCATGTGGCGAGATTTATCTTACTGAACATAAGAAAATAATTTGGCAAGATGGTGAAACTTTTGTCTGTGCTAGGTGCGCCTCAATTAATTAGAACGGCTATTTTGACGCTGATTCCCAGTATGACGAAATTAACTCTTGATTATCTAGTAAGCCTTCGTGACGGTCAGTGATTATCCCTGCTGAATTGATAAAAAAGGTCGTACCCGGAGTCGTAATATCCATTTCAAGCGCAGTATCATCGCCCTTCATGAAAGCATAGGTTGTTAATTCAATACCGGTGTTATTATCCTCATCATCGTAAGCATTAGCTGATTCATGCCATTGTTGTAAAGTAACCCCACCAGCGCGTTTGGCTGGATCGGTTGACATCACTAATACTGGCAGTTCTGCCTGCGCGTTCCATATTGCATGTAAAGTAGAATAGCACGGACTATTACACCATTCAGCAGAAAACATCACAATATAGGGGGCTCCAGCCATTATCGAATTATTGTAAGTTAGTTCATCATCAGCCACTGCAGAGAATTGTGGAAATTGTTGTTCTTCTGCTGCTTCTTCGACACAACCGCTTAATGCTGGCAACAATAACAGAGTCGTCACCACCAGAATCTGCAATCGCATGGCCAAATGCTGTGATGTTGGGTTTTCAAGGTTTTGTTACAATGCATAGCAATAAAGCCATTAATGTTCAAACAGACCGGTACGCATGGCATCAAAGCAAATTGTTGTGATAATACTGTTGGCCGTAGTCGTTTCAGGATTTTCTGTAACCGCTGTATCAGCACAAGATTCTCCATGTGCGACAAGTGGCGATTCAACCGAAGACCGGATTGGCTGTTTGGATTCAGACGGTGATGGATGGTCTGATGCTGACGAGAATTGGACTATTGCGATGGGCGCTGATGCTTTTCCTGGTAATTCATCAGAACATGCGGATTTAGATTTCGATGGAATTGGGGATAATTCCGATGACGATATTGATGGTGACGGGGTAGTAAATGCGCAAGATGTTTGGCCAACTATTAGCAAAATATGGTCTGATACTGATGAAGACGGTTATGCTGATCAAGGTGGTCATGAGTTATCGGATAATTGTCCAGCCGCATATGGAAAAAGCAAAATTCGCCTAGTTGGTTGTTCTGACATCGATGGAGATTTCATGCCTGACATCTATGATGATGATGCAGACGGGGATGGAATTCGTAACGAATTAGAGCGGGCAGCATCGTCTGGCACGATTCTATACGATCCATACAACCCACTATCAACACCCCTTGATACTGATAGAGATACTATTCCTGACGTTATAGATAGCGATAATGACAATGACGGTTGGCCTGATTCGATTGAATTAGATCGGGGTTCTGATATCTTTGATGCCGATGAAACACCGTTTAATCTGTACTTTGGCATCAATAGCGGTGTCTTTTATTCTGGCGGGTTAAACGGGAATTCCTTCAGTCAAGATTATGATGCGGAGAGTTTCGAATTGTCTGTTTCTGCCTTCATGGAAATAGTGTTTGAAGAATTAGTCATCCCATTGTTGTTAATTCCAACCTACTTCGCAATTTATTACGTTAGAGCGAGTAAATACCGAGATTTGTTGACTAAGATAGAAGGTGCTGAATCAAAGGAGGAATTAATTGGGCTAGAAAAGGCTGTTAATCAGACGGTTAAGAATAAAGGAATCAAAGTTTATCACGGCTTAGTACTTCGAAATGCGATCGAAGAAGTAGAATCTAAATTCAATACTGAATCACCCTCAATTGAGGAAGAATGACAGATAGCTTGTTAGTAAGCTAATCATTCATCTGTAGCATATAATGGTGGGTAGAGATAGTTCTGATTAATGTCTTCATCCATTTGTACAACATAGATTCCAGATACCATTTCAGAGATAAACAAGAATCCTCGTGGGTCATATTGCAGTCCCCAATCAAATGGAATCATACAAGATGCCCAACAATCAGCCATGTCATAACCTAAGGTTTCCTTAGGGTCTTCAATCCATGTTGGTCCTGCTGGTGAATAGTAGCCCATAGTGAGAGTCTCTGCAAGTTGTTCAATCGCTGGGAAGCCGATTTCTGGTGCTGGTACGTCATTAACCCACTGAACATCTTGCCAAATTTGACTGTGGTCAGTAACCCAGTTGCCAGCGTGATAATGCGTCCAGTAAACGTGTCCATTAGTACCTGTATCACCGTTGTGTGGGCTGTAAATGTAACCGCCTGGGATGTAGTGGTGTGGGTGTTCGCTACCGTCTGGCAGAATACTAGTTCCCGGTAATTTCCACTTGCTAAGCAAGAACGGGTTTGCCGGGTCTGTTGTATCGATAGTCCAAATGTAGCCGGTGTGATTAGTGTTGGTGCCGTATTCTGGAGCAATGAGAGTCAGGTGTCGCCAGTTAATCCCGTAGACTGGGTCTTCTGGGCCGGTTCCACACTCATCGTCCCAAGTGTTTACTGGATCAAATTCAGCTGCACCATTGCACAGTAGGTGTTCGTATGGCACCGCATAATGAATCCAGCCATTGCCGTTTAGCGCGCCACTGCTGCCGCCCCATTCTTCTGAGGTCATGTTAGCATGTCCCCCGCCATCAGGACCGTACCAGCCATCGCTGGCACTTGGGCAACCAAGCCAACGGCCAACTTCGTTATCTTGTGGCCAAGAGATTCCTTCAGGGTCAGGAACTTCTGGTGGATTTGATACGTCAACGATACGCAGTCCTGCATCCCAGTAGGAGATGTAGAGTAGTTTCTGCCCTGTTATTGGGTGAATGTGGAATACATTGTCGTGATTGAAAATAGATCCTCCGCAAGTTGTTTCAGGCTCAGGAGAATATCCGCCCCAGCGTAGAATTTGTCGGCTGTCATTTTGCTGTTCGTCTGTGGATGTCGGGTTCCAAGACTCAAATCCAAGCGGGACATAGAATATTTGGGTGCCTTTGTAGAATGTTCCTGAATCTCCCTCAACCATTTCTGGGTATGGGTCTGCGCCGTAAAGGAAAAGGTGACATTCTTCGATGGACCATAGTGGATTGGCTGGCTCCCAGTCACAATCTACGTGCATGTCTTGATTGTGGAATCCGGCTGGAGGATTGTTCCACTCTGCAACCTTGATTGGTTCATTCTTGTTAACCACGGAGATTACATCTAAGCGGTTTGCACCACTGTTAGCATCATCATCAGTAGGAATTGGATCTAAATCGCTGTTAGTAAGTTCATGATTGACCAAAACCCAATTGTTGTCTGGAGTCACCTTGATGTCAATCATACGACCAACTTCAGCGTAATATGTCGAGAGTAAGGTAATATTATTTGGTTTTGAAATATCCAGGATTTCAAACTGGTTGTATGAAGAAACATATGCATAGCAACCACCTGAACCATCAGGATTCTTGACACAGTCTTCCATGAAATTGCCTTCTATGGCGATTTCAGAAGAGTCCCCAGGAGTTGGCCCGACATTCTTGAATTCGGGGTAACATGGGCGTCCAGCAACGTTGTCAAGTTCAGCAGGTGGTGCAACATTACCATCACAGTTTAGATTGTGATAATCAATTAGTTTCATGTTGCTAGTTTGTAGTCGGTGAGCGAGTAGGTCGGTGTGACTGTGGTTTTCATCCTCAATCTCGATTGTTGGGTCAATCCATGCTTCTTGTTCCATGGAGGAAGGTGAAGAGTCTTCTTCACCGGCAGACATAATGACATATGCGCCAAGAGAAAGCATACTAACGCTTACTAAGCCAACGATTGCATACATTATGAGTTGGTCTGCACCGTTCCAATCCCGTGTCATACCTTCTTTACGCATGGTGTGTTCAAAAAGCGGTATTATTTGAATTGATGGAACAAACGCTTGTTGGGATTATTTATTTACGAGCGGCTGTGGTTTTGGAATATGGCCATCAAAACACGAGTATTAGCCTTGACAATTTTACTTGCTTTTGTTGCCGGCCCGGCAATAGTTTCTGTCCAAGCCCATACGGCAAGTAGCTTTACTGTGCTAATCCAAGAAGATGGGTTTTCTCAAGACAACCCCTTGATTATTCAAAACGATTCGGTTATCTGGTATAATGTTGATAATCAGTCTAATTTGACCCATCGAATTATCTACGACCATGATGGTGATGGATTATACAACGGCACCTTTGATTGGGATTCTGGTGAACTATCTTACGATTGCCAGAGGGATGAGAACAACACAAAATTAGACGAAAATTGTACTATAAATTTCATAGTTACTATGGATATGAATTGGACTGTGGGCAATTATAGTTACCAAGATCTCCGTTCTGATGGCTCGGTGGTTAATGCAACCATTCAGTTGATGGCTGATAATGGCACCCACGTAGAAGCAAATGTTCCCTCAATAGGTAGTGAATTTGGCGTCATTAATGATGACAGGGATACTTCAACCAGTACTGAAAGCGAAGATGATGGATTAACCCCTGAGAAAATGTTGCTCTATGTTGGACTGTTTACCGGGATTTCTTCTGGCTTGCTGCTTGGTATACTGATCGCTAGAAAATCTGGTGAAGACGAGCCGCTAGATGCTTCACAAGAAGCCAAATCTGAAGCTGAGTAATCTGAAGTACCAACCACGAGTCATTATATTACTTCAAAATAGATATTTTCGACAATTGCCGGCTAAATCTTCAAAAGGCAATGTACTGAACCACGAACGATAAAATGTCAAGTGCACCCATTCGCCCCACTAGGCCAAAAGCGATTATTTCCGCAAATCCAACTTCAGGGAGTTTACTGCAGGGCTCTTCCTCAATGCCTTCATTATCAGTAGTTTCACCAGGCCCGCTACCAGCAAATGCCGTGGTTAATCCGCTACAGAAATTTGCTCAATTGATCCTTTATGGAATTGCTATGTTCGCAATTTGGGGCGGTATACTTGCAATTGCGTTTGCCGAGAATTCAACAAATCTCAATTTCTTGATTCTAGGTGTGGGTGGCTTAGTTTCGGCTGGAATGGCAATTGCACTGGTTGAATGGCAGCGTAAAAAAGGTGGAGCTGAGTTACATAGCGTTCACGATTACCTAATTGGCATAGGTTTCTTCTTCTCTGCAGTTGGGGTTTTATGGGGCTCGAGATGGTTAATTGGCGAAGCCGCCTCAAATTATTCTTGGTTCTTGAATGAAGGTATTCCATATTCAGACACCGATTGGTCGCCTTCAGCTGAAGCAATATATGTTCAATTAGCCGCCTGTTTTATTCTGATTTTTGGTCAGGTCATGTATCTTAACAGATTGAAGGGTAAGGTGATATTTGGATGGTCTGTAGCAACATTCACTCCCCTTGTGTTAGCCATTATTGGATTTGGCCCTTGGATGAGATGGTCTAATGACATTGTATCTTGGGAACTGGGAATTTCGATAATCTCCTTGACAGCAGTATCCATGTGGTTATCTCTACGCTCAAATAGCGGAATAATATTCGCCATAGCAGCATTGGCAAGCGGAATTATTCCGATATTATATGAGATGCAAAATAACCCTGCAGATGATACTGGGGCGGGTGGAGCGCTTTCTTTGATTATCTTCATAATTATTGTTCAGGGGTGGCTAGCAGCAGACCACCGCCTTCGACAAGACCTGATGCAATGGGTATCAATTTTCCTTGTTGGCGAAGTAATTCTCGCCATGGTTTTTGCTAGGGCGGAAGAATTGAATTTAATTCTTGGACCATTTAGAGCCGATGAATATGGTGATTTATCTAGTATAATCACCCTTCAAGTGGTTCTTTGGCTGACAGTGTTGCTTGCTTATTTCCCTGCAACACTAAAACGACGAATCCCCTATATGCCAATAGGCTTAGCAGCGTCATTATTCCTAATTGTTCCACAAGCAAGCATCATACCTTGGGTAATAACCATCATTATGTTGCCCTACCTGCTAATTATTTCCAAGATTACTCGAAGGTGGGTAGCCAATAGTACCATAACTGCCGCAGGAGCATCGTTCTTCTTACAAAGTCATTTTAACTCAAATGGATTTTATTATGAGTATTTTGATTCTGTTCTCATTATTGCTTTACTAGTAACTAGTGAAGTGGCCCGCTCTAAAGATAAAATCGATAACTTTGCCCACTTTACATTACTTGGAACATTAGTCGTTTCGTCTCCAGTGTTACTTGGAAGTAATGTTTTGGTCCCATGGACTATCGTAATTTATACCATAATAACCTCTTACTTGATGTTGAGAGAAGCTCAAGAAAATAAGTCTGAAAAATCGGCAATGGGAGCTAGTTCAGCACTGTTAACCTCAATGGTTTTATCGGTGCTCCTGTCCTTCTTAGGTCGACTTGAGGTACCGCTTCCTGATGCTATTTCTGATGCTTTATCGGGATTCAATATTACCTTAGCGATTGTCGGAGTAATTGTTTACTTGAGTATGATGAGGTTCAAAGAAACAGAATTGGATGTTGGGTACTTGATTAACATGGTTAATTCCAACAGGAGAAAATTGGTTCCTATTTACGATACGGTAACGGGTAATTGGATAATACACAAAGAGAAAATCGAGCCTACTAATGAAACCAAGGGCTGGGGTACACTGAGTCGGATGAGCCTATTAGGACCACTACTTCTGTTCAGTATATCGGTTTCATCAATCGAGGCAAAAAGCATCGCTTTGGATATTCAATGGATAGTTTTGATGTTGATTCCAATTGGCATAATTATCAAGGAAGTACTAGATGAAAAAGAAGCGTCTTCACTTGGAAGAATGGTCGCAATTTGGCTGATGGTTATTGTCGCTTCACCAGTTGCCTTCAAATTAAATTATGCTGCTGCAGAGGTTGACCAATTAATTATCAATGGAGTTATATTTGACTTAATGTTACTAGCAGGCCCGCTAATTGTTTCAACATCACTTAGCAAGAAAGGCATCAACTCTGCAAGTCTTGATGAAAGCGCAGATAGAATCACATTATTTGGTTTACTTGCGTTGGGTTTGATAGATTCTAGTGGCGGGATTTTATTCATTACAATGTATATTTTGGTCTTCTCTAGGGCTCTTAAACATCGACAGAATTTACTATTATCTTTAGCACCGATTGCCATTATATTGTTCCAGGATAGATTTGCTTGGGATAGTTCGATGATTTACTCACTGCTTCAATTAATCGATGTCACAGCTTATGACCCAAGTCAAGTTACGGTTCTTGGAATAACTAGACTATCATGTTTGATAATGGCATCAACCGCTTTGATCATCCTTGCTAAAGGGGTTATTGAAGGAAGAGCAGGTCTTGGCGAGGAGGTTGCTGAAACGCCGTTGGTATTCCCAGCCATTTGGCTGGCGCTTGGCCTAGCAGGAATACTAACTGAAGTTGGTTGGCTATTCGTGATTTTAACTCTACTCTTGTCAACTTATTCATGGCTCTCTGGCAGAATTGAACTTATTCCTTGGGCACCAATCTTTATGTTCATCTCATTGTTAATCGGATTTGCCAGTAGTTCTGCCTTTGGAGATTTAGGCGACGAAGAAATATTCTCCAATAGTATTCTAACAACCGGGCTATTCACCTTAGTGCTCAATCAACTATCCAAGAGTGGGTTGCTATATCGTTGGGCAAAGGTTGCGATTGAACGCGCTAGACCCGACCAAATGTTGGACATTGCATCAATTGAAGGAAGAGAACTATTGACAACAGCAAGTAAGTATGTTGCGATTGTTTGTCTTGTTTTATCATGGAATGCACTAGTTGGAATTGGTACGTTATTTGGTGCCATTTGGATTACTAGAGAAGTATTTGCTGATGGTGGAAAGAATGGCATCTTAATGTTGCCAATTTTGCATGTTTTCGCAATCTGTAATTTAATTGTTCAACTAGACGTACTAACTAGTTCACAAATTAACAAAGTTGCAGGAACAGTACTAATGGCAAATGGCCTTTTCATGACATATCTTGCAACAAAAACCGAAGTTGTTTGGAAATGGTCGGCATTTGACTGGGAAGATGAAACGGAATACTTCTCGTGGATTGACAAAGTTGGGATATCAGCAATAGCATACTTCCTGTTTGGAATTGTCTTGATTTTGATGGACAGCGATGTTTGGCCAGTTCTATGGACGCTTTGGGCAGGTTATCTAATCGGAATTGCGATTCAAGGATTTAGAGATGAGACTGAAACTCCATGGCGCAGAGGGTTTGGTTCATTTGGTTCACTGTTATCGCTATTCATGCTTTCTCTTTCCATTAATACTGAGTTATTCCGTTACATGATATGGATGTTGATTGGAATAGTAGCATTTGGATTCGGTATTCTCTACATGAATAGAATGGGCGAAGAAAGTACGCTATACCAAGGTCAAGTAAGCAGCATGCAGGATGCCGTAATTCCACCAATTCAAGCTTTACCTGCAACTAATATTCAACCAGCTCAGCATATCCAGGAAGAGATCATCGAAGAAGTGATGGAACCTGAGCAAGATTTGGAACAAGAAACCCAAGCCGAGCAAGAAGTGCAATCTGAACAAGAATTTGAGGATGAGTTAGACAAAGCATTCCAAGAGATTGAGCCTGAGCAGGAAGATATCTCGCAAAAAGAAATCCCCGCTCCAGTTAAACAGGCAAAGCCGTTAGAAAAAGCGAAACCAGTAGCCAAAAAACTGTCACCAAACGTACCGGTTATTCAACCATTATTTGACGTTCAATTAGACCCTCAGGTTATTGCAATATTACAACAAAGAATCGCTAATACGCCACATATAGGATACCGGCCAGTTGTTCAGGTAATGAAAAATGGTAACATTAATCTCACGTTCTTGAAGGTTTAATCAGCTTGGATGAAAATCAGTAGCGTGTCGGTAAAGATTTCAAAAAATTTACCCATGTCTAAATAATACGGTATATTGGTAACATTATGACAAAGTCACCACTTACGGGATTTTGCAGTGCCTGTGGTACAGCAGGGGTAACTAATCACTACCATGGTGAAAATTTACAAAAAATCGAATTGTGTAAGGAATGCTATGACCAATATTTAGCCAAAGAAATGGTGCAGTATTGGAAAGACCATATCGAGGAAGAAAAGCGTAGATCTGGCAAATAATTGTTTACTTCTTTGAGAAATTACGTGGGCATTATCCTCATTAACCACTTTGCTATGGGGGAGCCATGAAAAACTACCTCGCTATTCTACTCTGCATGATTTTCCTGCTTGGTTCACTCTCTGGCTGCATCGGTAATGATGAGTCCATGGAATCCACAACCGATGAGTCAGATGATTCATCTTCAACTGATTCTGGGTCCGATATAGATAGTAGTTCTAACAATACGAATGGCACGACTGATACAACTAATTCGACTGACAGCCCTTCCCTAGAAGATGATTCACCCTACGATATCATTTGTCCAGACGGAACCAATGAAACCATCCAATGGGGCAATGTAACATGTGCAACTCCTGTTGCCTATAAAGCCGCAGATGTGTCAAATGAAACCCTCAATCTTACACTTGAATGGTACAATATTGCTTCTGCTGAATGGGGCAATTTTGGTCCGGTTGAAATCTATGTCATCGGAAATGATGTAGATGCAGCC